>Ga0207035_1039_pt2 | contig 35987 bp, 27 predicted proteins | sample Alteio_BWMinCont_77_FD_153272 | JGI IMG/M metagenome (GOLD analysis project Ga0207035, IMG submission 153272) | Enriched cells from forest soil in Barre Woods Harvard Forest LTER site, Petersham, Massachusetts, United States -... | ecosystem: Environmental > Terrestrial > Soil > Temperate forest >... | reverse complement strand
GTTGAAGGCGGGGTGCTGCTGATGGTCGTACCTCAAGCGCGCCTCGATTCTTCTATTCCCTTGTTAGCCGAAAACTTCGTAGACTTCAGAGTCTTCCGACTGACGGATCCGGAGTCAGAACGCTTCGACCAGGTGGCTTTGTTTGGGGTCCGCAAAAGGATGCACGGCCAGGACTACAGTCGGAACCGTGCAGCCTTGCACGAGATGGTATGGAGACGTGACATGCCGACGCTACAGGGCAACGAGACGCCCTATCGCGTTCCGTCGTCCGCGTCTACGCAGCTTGTCTATCGCGGATTGCCTCTCGATCCGATTGAGGACCTCATCGCCCACTCATCTGCCTGGAAACAAGTTGAAGCTCTCCTTCTCCCGAAGGAGGAGATGGCAGGCGGTCGACCGATTACCCCGTTGCACGCAGGTCATGTGGGCCTTCTCTGCACGGCTGGACTGCTCAACGGTGTCTTTGGGCAGGGCGATGAACGGCACATAGCACGCTGGCGCTCGGTGAAATCGGTGACCGTCTTCGAAGTGAAAGAGAAGGGATATACCGAAGTTCATAAGCGTGAGCAATTCACCAACGAACTGGCTTTGGTGTACGAGGATGGGCGAACGCTTGTACTTGGAGACAAGAAGAGAGAGGACGAGGATGGAGAACGCACATTTGCGGATGGGGCGGATTGAGTATCGCCGCAGCACGGGAAAAACCGACACTAGGATTTCCCTGTACGTGGATCGCTACGTGGGCGAGGGGGACGACGCACATCTGATCAGCCTGTTCGGAGGCGATGCCGAGGTAGGCGCAATCACCGCAGCGATTTACGAGAAGCACACCTTCACGGTGACATTCATGGACGGCAGCCAGAAGGTTGTAGGCTTTGGGCCCGACGCAATCTGCTATCGCGGCTCGATCAATCTGCAAGGGCGCAAACAAGCCCTTCGGCATCTAATCGCGGTCTCGACTTCCCTTCATGCCAATGGAAGCGCAGGACGGACGTTTATCCTCCACCTCGGGCCGAATACCAGAGAACTCGCATGGGCAACCCTGGTCAGCTTTCTTGGGCTGCCCGCGGATCCGCGCTGGAGCGGTCCGATCCTGGAGGCGATGTGGACTGAGAAGAAAATTCAGCGATTGGATGGAATTGGCTGTACGCCGGCAGCGATTCAAGGTTCACGTGACGAGTTGCTGGCGCGACTTGGGCAGGCACGATCTCTGGGACTGTTGCTGTTTCCTGAGAAGAATGGCCCTGTGCTGTGGCCCAGGTACACGATAGAGCAAGCGCTTAAGGCGGCTTCTCTACCTATGAGCAACGACGCGTAGAGGCTGCCGCCCCGCACACCTATCATCACACACAGCAACTCCGCACAGTTCCACTTCGACCCTTCGAAACAGCCGGTGACCCCGGCCTTTTTGCGTGTTCACTTCCATCCTCTGGAGTCCCGCCGTGGATAACTATTATGAATATCTTCGAACTTTCTCCCAGGAACTCGGAGCACGGATCGTCGAGATGTACCCCCCGTTGCAAGGGCCAAACGATCCGCTTCCCCCAGCATTAAAGACGCTCTTGCGGCAGCCCCTTCCAGCTCAGGCCCTGACTATCTCTGGTGTCGCCAGGCATCTCAAGACCGCGCGATCTGCAATCATCGTTGGCGAGTGCGGAACCGGCAAAACGCTGATGTCTGTTGCTGTCGCCCACGCGGTTGCCCATACCCATTCCGAAGGACGGTCGTACACGGCCATCAGCATGTGCCCGCCACATCTCGTGTTCAAGTGGGCGCGCGAAGTTCTGGAGACGATTCCGCGGGCTAGGACGTTCATCATCTACGATCTCCGCAATGGCGGCGATCCGTCACGTCCACATGGCGTCGTCGAGGTAAAGCAGCGCCATGGTCAGATTGTCCATAAAGGACTGAGAACAACACTCTTCGAGCTGCGAACGATGGGCCGTTCTGGGTGGAAGAAGCTCTGCCCAGGGCTTGCGTTCTTCATCGTAAGCAGGGAGACGGGCAAGCTTAGCTACCACTGGAAGCATGCTTACATGGTTGCCGAATCCGGTCGTGAAAAAGGTGCTGTCACGAATCCCGATACTGGCTCCGCAATTCCACGATCGGAGGGCGGATATCTCAGCCGTGTGGACTTCGCGGAGAAGAAGATCTTCGAGCATTTCACACGTGGGAAGGATGGGACTGCCGGGTTTTCCGCCATGTGGCAGGCCGATCGCGAGAAGATTCAGCGCATGGCGCCGCTTCAGTACATCGGCCGTTATATGAAGGGATGGTGGGACTACTCCATTGCGGATGAGCTGCATCAGCTCGCACAAGAGACTGCTCAGGGCAACAACCTCGGAGTACTCTATCGTTGCTCTCGAAAGCTGATTGGGCTCACTGGCACCCTCATGGGAGGCTATGCTGACGACCTCTTCAATCTCTTCTATCGGATGAAGCCCCGGCAGATGGTGGCCGAAGGCTTCGCGGCAGGCGGCTCGGGAAGACGGGACTTTGCCGAACGCTACGGTGTGCTCGAATCCATCGAGAAGATCCCAGATGCTGACAATGCCTGCACTCGAGCTCAGAAGACAACAATGCGGCAGGTGCGGAAGCCCGGCGCCTCACCGCTGGTCTTCGGCAAGTTCCTCATGGCGTCTACAGCCTTCGTGACGCTCGAGGATATCGCCGCGTACCTGCCTTCGTATGAAGAGAGCGTCATCGAGGTGGAGATGGACGCTGAGCTAGGCAAGGCGTATGCAGAGATCGAACAGGACATACGCGAAGCGGTCAAGCAGAACCGCGGAAACCGAAGCCTGATGAGCCTCATGATGCATCGCTTGCTTCTTTACCCCGACCACCCCTTTGGTATTGGGGAGATCTGGGGTAAACGGTTCAATCCCCAGATCGGTTGTCTTGAGCCGTTCGTGGTAACAACAGCGCCGGAGCTTTCCGAAGACTTCGTGTACGCCAAGGAACGTAAGCTCATCGAGGACATCCGCGGAGAGCTTCGGCAAGGAAGGCGTTGCCAGGTCTATGCGACGTTTACAGGGGAGAACGATGTTGCGGCTCGTCTGGAGCGAGTACTTCGTCAGGCCGGGCTGCGCGTCGCTGTACTGCGCCCCACAGTGCCGACACTCAAGCGAGAGCTTTGGTACGAGAAGCAGCTCAAAGGCGGCGTCGAAGTCGTGGTCTGTCATCCGAAGTTGGTGGAGACAGGTCTCGATCTTCTCGCGTTCCCAACACTCTACTTCTACCAGACCGGATATTCGCTCCACACGCTGCGACAGGCCTCCCGCCGGTCGTGGCGCATCGGACAGAAGCATCCGGTGAAGGTAAAGTTCTTCGTCTCCAAGGCCACGACACAGACAACGTGTCTCCGGTTGATGGGGAAGAAGATGCTGGTGGCTCTGATGATGGAGGGCAAGTTCTCGGGCGAAGGCATTCATTCTCTCGAGAGCGACGACGACATGATGAGCGCCATGGCGCGTGAGTTAGTCGAACGCGGACGCGTCGGTGAATCAGCCGATGCCGTCTGGGCTGATCTCAAGCGGGAACGCGCCCAGCACCTCCCACCGATGCCGATGGTATCGCAGACGGAGTTAGTGACAGATAACGATCCCTTGTTGCCTCTTCTGTCGCAGGAGCCGGTCACAACATTGCCGCCTGCAACGCATCTCGTCGAATCCGCTCCGAATAGACAACAGAAGCCTTCCACGCTTTGGCCCACGGGCCACGCAGAGGGAGAACAAATGCTGCTCTTCGCCTAAACCATTGCATGCGAGCCTGTGAGTTTTCCGCAGGCTCTCATGTTTGGAGCTTTCAGTGACAAAACAGGAGATTCTATGAGCAGCAAAGCTACGCCTTTGATTCAGTTTGAAGGGACAACTAGTGCGGTGTCGTCTCCCACTCTGGTCGCGACGGATCATTCTCTGCTCGAGCTAGACACTGAACTGGATACGCTGCTCGATCAGATTCAGGATGAGATCGAAGAGCAGGGTGAAGCGAGTGCCGAAGCAATGGAGCGCTTCCAATTGTTCTGTCAGGCCATAGATGTAAAGATCGACCGGATCGGAAGATTTCTCCGCGTCATGGAGACGCGCGCCGAATACTGCAAGAAGGAGTCGGCAAGATACGCCGCTCGTGCCAAGAGGGCGGAGAACAAGATCGAACGAACCGAATCCATGCTCCTTTACTACCTTGCGAGCCACGACCTGAAGAAGATCGAGAGTCATGAATTTACTCTGAAGCGGAACAAGAACTCGCAAGACAGTGTGGTGATCACTCAGCCTGACAGCATCCCAGATGACTTACGCCGCTTCGAGACAAAAATCGATGGTCCCCTCTGGCTCAACGTGATCGATGCATTGCCCAAGACCCTGGCAGAACCGCTCGTAGCTTCCGTCAAATCCAGCGAGCCCTCGAATAGTGCCATCAAGCTACACATTGCCAACGGTGGCGTGGTCGAGGGAGCTTCCGTCAAACGCGGGTACTATCTGCGCATCGAATAGTGGGAAGCTCATCAGATTCTTGCAGGCAGCATAGGCCGGCGCTGGCGCTGGCCTATTACTTTGAGCAAGAAAACCGTTCATGCCCAAAGGGCGGTGGAACGGAGACGAACCCGCATGTCTCCTGATCGCTGATCAGTCGTCCACCCGAAGGCATTCCAGACGCGCGGAGCCGAAACTGGTGTATCTGGAATCGAGTCTGCTTTAATTACCCTCCAAATAATGGGTGCCTGTTTCAATGATCGGTGGTTCGTACGGAGCGTTCATAACAGAGGCACTTGGGAGAGTACTTCCTGGGGCGGTTCGAACAGTCCCAAAGCACCCTTACAGGGGATCGAGCTTGGAAAGGCAATCGGGTTTGCGAGTACGAAACCAAACTTCCCTCGAAACCATGGGCTCTTGCTTTCGGTGACGCAATCAATGATCTCGACGGATCCGACTATGGTACCGCCGCCGGCTTTCATTTCCGAAAGCTCGATGGGCGGAACCTGCGAAAGTGTCCTCGTATGTTCCATCATCCAGATGGCATCTTCGGTGTCTTGCTCAACTTCGATCTGCGCCCACCATTTACTGGCATGGAGATAAACGCGCCCGCGAAACGAAGTATACCAATCGCGGTTTTCATGCGTTTTGCCACCATGCAATATGAACCACCACCAGGGCGCGGACGCTGAGAGCTTTGGACACGATTCGGACACCTTTCCTGCCACTGTCGGCAGCTTACGCGCGCCCGGCCTAACGTGGGAATCCCGAACTCAATGCTGGAAACTCAAATTGTGATACTGCACAGATTTCACAGATGCTGGATGGCTTTCCCAGATCTGTGCAAGATCGTTAACTGTTTGAGCTGAGGACGAGACTCATCCACATCTTCTTGAACGTCGTTCTCTAGCGCTGGACCTTCTTAAATTGCGACCAGACCACGCGTCATGCCGATGGTGACGGCTTCGGTCCGGCTGGCTGCGCCGAGTTTCGCCAGAATCGAGCTGACGTGAAACTTCGAAGTGTGTTCGGAGATATCAAGCCGCGAAGCGATCTCTTTATTCCCCAGGCCAAGTGCCATCAAGCGCAAGACCACTGTTTCTCGTGCCGTCAGATGCTCGGCAATTCTCCCTGCCAGTTCGATTCCGTCAGCCGTGTTTGAGGCAGCATATGCATCTTCCGTTTGTACGTACGGCTCCAATGTGACTGCCAGGCCCGCCACCGTAGCCTGGATTGCGGCGAGCAATTGATCCGACGTCACCTGGAGAGGAAGGACGGAGCGAATTCGAAAGGCTGCGGCTCGCTTCCTGAGAAGGGCGTTGATTCGGTTGCTCAGCAGAACCGTCGGCGTTGAAGAAAACACCTCTATCAGATCGCTGTCGTTGCGCCCTGCAACGCTTCCGAAGTCTTCCGTGGCGATTACGATTGCATCCGGCTCATCGCTCAACGCGCGATAGACAAGAGTCGATGTGGCTGCAACGGAGAGCAGATTGATTCCCTCCATAGATCGAAGAACAGAGACAGAAGCCGTCCACATATTTGGGTTGAAGCTAGGCAACACTCGCAAGGGTTTGGCCCGGGTGATCACGTCTACCTCTACCTCCGCTGCTTGCCACTGTCGATGGAATCAGCCGCGATCTGCGACGCTGACGGTCAGGTCCAGTTTTACACCTCCGCGGAGGACAGCCAGAGAGATAGTGTCTCCGATGCGCGAAGCGTGAAGCCGATGCAGAATCTCGCGAACACCATGAACAGGCTCGCCATTGAATGAGACGATCACGTCTCCTACCATCACACCCGCCAGGGCCGCAGGCCCCTTCGGTTCAACATGCGTAACGAGAAGCGTTTCATCTGCCCCGTCAGGAAAAAGCTCCTGTGCCGGCTCGGGGATGGGAATTGGCTGCATGGCAAGACCAAGAAATGGACGAGGCACATGGCCAAGTTCGAGAATGGCATCGACGACCCGGTTGACGGTCTGCGTTGGAATGGTGATAACGGCCTGACGGGCCAATGCCGGACTATTGATGCCCAGGACCTGTCGCTGTTCATTGATCAGTGCACTGCCGGATTGACCCACGTACAGTCGGATGTCCGGACGGATGAGACGGTCAATCGCTCCTCCCCGCCATGTTCGCCATGCGCTTCCGGTACGTGCGATGATTCCGCTACTCGCAGAAATATCTCCCAACCGGGAACGTCCGATCGACAGCACAACTTCTCCGGCGCGGATGATGAGATCGTTCGCACTTGGAGCCGGCGTGAACATATCCGAGTCAATGCCAAGCACGGCGAGATCGGTAGTCGCATCGCTCCCGATCCAACGTGCGCTGAGCGATTCTCCGGCGTGAATGATTTTGATGTTCTCGCGAAGGCGAAGGGCGTGATGCGTCATTACGATCACGCCCGGTCGCCAAACTACTCCGCTCGTCGTCGACCTTCCTCCGCCCTCAATCGCCACAATGCTGTTCTCAAGATCCGCGATCGTGTCCGCAAAAGAACTCGACAGTTGCGTCCATACTGACTTTTCCGTTCCAGTTGTCACGACATTCCCCTTTTATTTCGGAGCTATCGTGACACGTTCCACAAGCCGCGCACATCCGCCAGTTGACTAGGGCATAGCCGAATCGTTCAGGAGTTCGAGAGGGATGCGATCAGTTCGCAGGCACGTAGGAAATCGAACATCTTTTTCCTTGAAAAACACACTGGAGGAAGTCCATGAAACTTCGCCGCAATCAGTACTATCCCATTAATCGATCCCTCTCTTGCCGTGGCCGATTGTCGTTCCGCTTTTCGTGGGCCATTTGACCGAGTTTTGAACTCGGGGTACAAACTCTGCTTCGACACTCATATTGCACACCGAGTAAAAAGGTTTTCGATGTCTCAGGTTGAGAGTGCAGGGACTAATGGAGAAACAGCACGGCGAGAGGATCTGACCGGTCCGCCGGCCGCTAACCGCCATCGCCTGCCGGACGAGCGCGCGGGGATCACACACCATTTCTCCATCGCTGGCCACGAGGGCTACCTAACGATCGGCCTCTATCCGAACGGGCAGCCGGGTGAAATCTTCATTCGGATGGCAAAGGAGGGCTCGACGATCGCGGGATTGATGGAGTGTTTCGGCACCGTCGTCTCGGTTAGCCTCCAGCACGGAGTACCGCTCAAGGTGCTGTGCGCCAAGCTCTCGCATACTCGGTTCGAGCCCTCGGGTTGGACCGGCAACGAGGAACTTGGATATGCGAAGTCGATCATGGACTACCTCTTTCGCTGGATGGAATTGCGATTTCTGTCGGGCAAGCAGCTCCCGCTGTTTACACAACATATGGCAATCGTGGAACGACAAGGCAGCGCGGAGGAAAAGCCTGTCCCCCCCAGCGCTACGCAATACCTTCACGACAGCTATGAGGTTGGCGATGCGCCGCTCTGTGTTACCTGTGGGTCACTGATGGTCCGCAACGGCAGCTGCCACAAGTGCGCAAATTGCGGCGGTACGAATGGCTGCTCTTGATCGAGGAGCGGGACAGCTCTGGGCTATATCAAATGATCGTGAAATCGTGAGTACATCAAGTATGTGCGAGGTCTATGCTCTTTCGTTAGTCATTATGTAGTGACCGGCCCGCTGCGCTAGTCGTGGGTTAGGCTGAGTTTGTTTGACGAACTCTAGTCCAGAGCCACAAGCGGAGGAGCCGGTCATGAGAGAGAAGTTACGATTTTTGGGCATGGATGTCCATGCTGAGACGATCGCAGTTGCCATAGCGGAAGCGAATGGCGAGGTACGCAGCCTGGGGACGATTGCCAACCGCGAAGATTCGATCCGCAAGTTCATCAGGAAGCTTGGTACGGCTGAGCAGCTGCGCGCCTGCTACGAAGCGGGGCCAACAGGATTCGTACTGTACTGGCAGCTGACCCAGTTGGGTGTCGACTGCGCAGTGGTAGCACCGACGCTGGTACCGAAGAAGCCGGGAGATCGGGTGAAGACGGACCGGCGGGACGCATTGAAGCTGGCGCGCAGTCATCGCTCCGGAGATCTGACGGCAGTGTGGGTTCCCGATGAAGATTCAGAGGCGTTGCGCGACCTTGTCCGGCAACGGGAGGCAGCCAAGCAGGATCAGTTGCGTGCGCGCCATCGTTTAACCAAGTTTCTGCTGCGCACGGGTCAACGTCCACCTCTGGGACTGAAGGCATGGACAGAGCGTTACATGAGGTGGCTGGCGCAGGTCCGCTATACGCAGCCGGCGCAGGAGGTCACGCGTCTGGATTGTATGAACGAAGTCGAGCACATGAGCGCACGGGTGAAGCGGTTGGAGGAAGCCATTCTCGAAGTGGTAAAGCTGGCACCGCAACCCATGCAGGACGTAATTCGGGGTCTGCAGGCTTTGCGTGGTGTAGCGCATATCTCGGCAGTCACGATCGCATCAGAGTTGGGCAACATCTCCTCCCGCTTCCAGAGCGCACGGAAGCTGATGGGTTATTGCGGTGTATTTCCCAGCGAAGATTCCAGCGGCAACCGCGTTCGAAGAGGCGGCATCACCAAGGCCGGTAATGCGCACCTCAGACGCATCGTGGTGGAATCGGCCTGGTGCTATCGACACCTGCCTCGCGTCGGGGAAAAGCTGCGCAAGCGACACGAAGGTGTTCCCCCAGCAATCATCGAGATCGCATGGAAGGCGCAGAATCGCCTGCATAAGCGCTACATGAGGCTGAGCATGGCAGGCAAGGATCAGAGGAAGATCATGACTGCGGTCGCTCGAGAGTTGCTGGGCTTTATCTGGGCCATCGCGATCAAGGCTGAAGCAAGTTGTCGACAACCCATTGCTGCATGAAAAGACAAAACCAAAAACCTTCCAAATAGGGAAAAAAGAACAAACGTTGAACCAGGCAATTCAATTCGAGGACAGGGTCAGCCGCAGCCGGGGCAAGCACGAAGGAGAATCCTCGGCGGAAGTATGCGACAGGCTATGCCGGACTCGCGTGGTTAGTCAGAGGCAGCTCCCGACGGATCATGATTATGCGGTTTCGACCCGCGAATATCAGCTTGATCAATCGTCGCCATTACCTGCCTCGGCTGCTGCTGACCCTCTCCTCGTTCGAAAAAAAACGACCAGCGCATCTTGACCGGTCACTACATATCACTTCCGAATGGATGACAAACCAGGAGCAGTTCATCGGCTCGTTTCGACGAGCAGGTTTCGTTTCACGACGTGAACTGACCGCATGCCACAGGTCGCGAAATCCGGATCCGATAGTGGTCGAAAACAGTCCTTTAGAAGGCGGCCGGATCAAATTTTCTACTGATTGAGGAGGTGTGTAAGTTGATGGAGCAGCGGTTGCCAGTGATCAGACAACGCCTTTTCACTCGCGTTCTCGATTACTTTCACTGCGATTTCTCTTATGATTTTGATTCCGGCGTAAACGATCGAATGTTTCGGGGCGTCTTTGGCAAGTTCCTGCCTCACCGAATGAACTGCTTCGTCAAGTTGCAAGATTTGGTCCTTGACTAGATCAAGTTCCGATTGTCGGGCGACAAAGTTGTCTAACAGCGTGAGAATCGCGGATGCGTCGTTAGCGGACTGGTGGGCCGTAACTATGGCATGTCCAGTCGCAATGACAACGTTCGTTGCCGAACCAATCTGAATGTTGGGCGTGGCGGCCAGTATGCCCTTGACTACGTCGCCCGCGAATTTCTCAAAAAGTTTCTCAATAGGCAGTCGTGCAACTCGGTCGTCGCGGAGTGCTATCTGTGCGGTTTGCGATCTCTTGACCTCCGCTTCGATCTCTTCAAACGTACTGATGTCTGTTTCATCAACGCTTATCGTAACTTTGATGCCCCCGCCACTCTCCGTCATCGATTCGAGACGAATGTCGGAACCCGGATGCAGAGCAGCCAAATGATGTAGCAAGGCAGGAAGCGTATTCAGCTCGAAGATCGTAATGCCGCCCTGATAAAACAACTCAATTCGCAGGTGTTCGGAATAAAGTTTCTCGAACTCACCAGGCACATAAAGGTCAGATTTCATACCCTCACGATCCCAATTAGCTCGTTCACAGGTGATGCCCCTGATGGACCATCCATCCCGTTGTGTCTCCCATATCCTGATGCCTGTCGCGTTCGCTCCGTCCAGTTTCGCGAATTGCAGTCTGGCGGAACTTAGATTTGCCTCACGGAGATTGGCCAGCGTTAGATCCGCCCGTGAGAGGTTTGCTCCTCGCAGGTCGGCACCACTAAGATCTGCCTCACGCAGGTCCGCTCCGCTCAAGTCTATCTCGCGCAGGAATCTTTTACTGAGGTCCATGCCTCTCAGATTCGCACCGCTGAAATTCAATCCATTCAGTTCTGTTTCCCCCAGATATGTTGACCCGAGGTGATCCACGCCCAAGTGCGCTCCATGCAAATTGGCAGCGCTCAGGTCTACGTCGCTCAGGTCAGCACCACCCAAATGCGCTCCGCTCAGGTCCGCTCCGCTCAGGTCCGCTCCGCTCAGATTAGCTCCGCATAGGTTGGCGTTTTTCATGTCGGTCGCACTCAGGTCTGCGGAACTGAGGTCAGCACGGCTCAGGTTTGCTCCCCGCAAATTTAATCCACTGAGATTCACGTTACTTAGGGGTGCCCCGCTAAGATTTACCCCGCTAAGATTCGCCCCACTCAGATCCACATTTGCCAAATCCGCATCTGTTAGATCCGCTCCGCTCAGGTTGGTATTGCGGAGCTTCACCCCTCCCAGGCTCACCCCGCTTAGGTTACTTCCGCAGAGGTTCGCTTCACTCAGATCTGCGCTTACAAGGTTCGCCGTGCGCAAATCCAAGCCGCCGAGGTTGGCCCTCCGCAGATCTGCACCAGCCAGATTCGTGCGCTTGACGTTAGCCTCGCGCAGGTCTGCGTCGGTTAAAAATGCGGAGCTCAGATCTGTCCCCATTAGGTTAGCTCCGCTCAGATTTGCCTCGATCAGGTCTGCCCTGCTGAGTCTCAACTCACATAGGGCCGCCGCGCTCAGGTTCGACCTGTGTAGTTTGGCTCCGGTCAGGTTCGCCGCTTCCAGATTCAATCCGCTTAGATCCGCCTCGTTCAGGTGCGCCCCGCGCAATTGTGTCCCGCGAAGGTTTGCTCCCTTCAGAGTCGCTCCACCCAAGTACGCGTCGATCAGATTTGCTCCGCCCAAGTCGACGTCTCTCATATCCGCTTCGCTCAGGTCAGCGTGAGTTATGTCAGCCTCACTGAGGTTCGCCCCGACCAACACCGCCTTGCTAAGGTTTACTCTCCTTAGATTTGCCGTGCTAAGGTTGGACCCGGTCAGATTTTCCGCAGACAAGTCTACTGAGACATCAGGATTCTGTTTCCGCCACAGGTTCCAATCCTTAACGCCAGCCGCAAGTTTTGCGACATGTAGACGATTTGCCATCCTATGAATCCGAGACAGAGGTCGATAGCAATTAATGTATACATTGCGCGGAGTTTCCTCGCAAGGCATCCCCAATTAGCTCAATGGGATTCGACGACATCCGATTTTGGCAGGTCGATTCGGCGTCAGCGATGACTGCCCTTCGTGTTGCCTCCAGAGAGAGTTGTTGGCGCTGGATATTGGGCGGCGATGGAAGATAGGCGTTCGTGCGAGCGGGCAGCGGCACCAGTTCGGCCGATTGCCGGGCACACATTACTCCCGAGTGACGGTTAAACCAAAACTAACTCACTGATCTTCCGAAACTCGGGTAAAGGGCTGCACGGACGGACAGGCCCTCTCTGTAGCTCATGTATGAGTACAACAGCTGCGTGTTTGATTTCATCGTTGTGACAACACTCAATCACGTTTCCATAATCATTTGGAGAAATAAAAATGTCTACTACTACATTGAAAACCAGCGCCTTACCTCGCGAATTTGCCTTCAACGGGACACGTATTCCCGACCCGGATCCACAAATGAGCATCGAACAGGTCCGCGACCTGCTTACGCCTTCGTATCCGGAAATTGCTACTGCGACGATGATCGGACCGGAGGATACGGGAACCAGCCTGCGTTACTCCTTCTCCAGAGCCATCGGTTCGAAGGGTTAGAGCCATGCCTCGGTCTGAGATGACACGGGAGGAACTGGTGGCATTATTCGCGATGAAGGCAACGGCGCCACCTCCGGAAGCGAACAAATTGCTCGTGAGGCATCTCCAATGCAAAGAATCGATACGTCTCGCCGGCGCCGTTCGGCAGGCGATGGACCGGTTCGCGGGCACAGACAGCGTGCCGCTCGCCACTCCATCCGAACTCCTTCCGCCCCTCGGATAACAACCCTCGCGCCTGCGTTCGGTCAGGCGCTTCCCACCCTCGACACGGTTCCAACCGAATACAACCACGAAGTCAACGCGGAACTGCTTTACGAGCTGGGCGCTGCTCTGGTGAAGGCGGGTTTGGGCTCGCCTGAAACGTGGCTACGCTGCGGGGGAAATGCAGTTGTCTTCGCGCAACACAGCATCATGGGCGGGATTGGCGCACAGCGCGGAAACCTGCTGCAGCGCAACATTGAATTCCATCTTCAGGTGAGCGATGTACTTGAACGGGATGGCTACGGTTCGACACTTAACAATGGGCAACTGGCGGCGACCATCGAGTGTAGCGGTGCCGGATATCTGAAGATCGGGCCCGCACTCGAAGCCCTCGAGGATCAAGCAGAGGGACTTGGGGCTGCATTCTATTGGACCCTTATCCAGGCACTGTATCGCGTGATGCGGATCTATGATCACGACGACGCGCTGATGTATGAGGAAAGGTTAATTGAGTGCGCGAACGAGGACGACGAAGAGAATCGCAGCCAGTATGAGTTCCCAGAGGTCGAGAAAGCACTCCCGACGTGTATCCAGAAAACACTCAAGGAGAAGTGGGGACTCGGAGATCACCGCCTGCTACGCGCCCACGGCAAAGGGCCCTACAGGTCCTGGATTGATCGTCTGAGGAAGATGCAGCGACTCTCCCGTCTACGTCTTGAACAGTGGCGGGAGCCTCTCGAAGACCGCTACTACGACGGTCCTCCGCTGCCATCGTTACTCGTTGCCTTCAAGGAAAGAGACGCTATCACCGCCTGCTTCGATGAGGAAGGTCAGCACATGTTGGAAGGCTCGTCAGAGCCGACAGTTTGTGTCGTCTTTTCTCCAAAGAAGCCAGACGAAGTGAAGCACGCCGTGCGTGTGATCGAGCGTTTCGTTGCATTCAACGCAGAACTCTTTGAACTGGTTGAGGAACTGCAGGGATGGGAGAAGGAAAATGCAAGTTCAGATAGCAATCGGGGAGAACCATCGCTTCGAGTTGCGTGAGGCGTTGTTGGTTTACTACGGGAACCAGACAACCTTCATTACGAAGCACGAGGTCGCCACCCGGCAGAACGCAGCACCTACTCTCGGACCAGCGCAACCGCTCACCGTAGCATTTGTGGAGTCGCTCGTTCGCTCTCTCGGTGGCGGAACTGCTGCCGAAGTGTTCCCAGAGAACATCCTCGCCAAAAATGATCGCATGGTTGCCTGGTGGACACCGGCACAGCGCCGTCAGATGTTCTATCAGAACTCCGAGGGAAAGGCGTCCAATTTGAATGGCCGCCTTTTCCCTCAGCCTCCTTTAGTTTGGCGGGTCTGTGACGGCCAATTGAAAATCCGCGCTCTGCCTGAGAACAAACGTCCTGAGGCAAAAACAAAGCTCGCTGTCGCTCCCTACTGGAATCTGTCGGACAGCGGCACCGTCTGCACAGGATCGATGCGGCGGCCAGAGAGCGCATCCGTCTCGGCCATTTCCGCCTGGGAGCGGGGCTTCTACGAGAGTGCCTTTACCCATGCCAATGTCGGTCGCCTTACCCGCTACAACGGCGGATTCGAGGGTCTTTGGAGTAGCCTGACGGGCAAGCGGAGATTGTTTCCTTTGGAGACGCTGATCCTCCTTCCCGAGACCCTCTCGCAATTCGTCCGCGAAGAAAGGAATTGAGATGCGCATTGAGCACTCGCTGCCGCCAGGCTTCCTCGGCCGTCGCCCCATCCGTGTATTGGTCGTGGGTGCAGGCGGAACCGGAAGCGCCATCCTCATGGGCCTGCCGTATCTCGATCAGGCGATGCGGGTGTGGGGACATCCCTACGGGCTCCAAGTCTTGATCATGGATGCCGACACTGTTTCTGAGACCAACTGTGTTCGTCAGCCATTCTCCACCTCGGACATCGGTCAGAATAAAGCAACGGTGCTCGTAAATCGGATCAACATGTTCTGGGGCACGAAGTGGTCAGCGGAACCGTCCTTCTTCAACGAGCGCACACTGCGGCAATCGCATGACGACCCTCCGGATTTGTTGATCGGTTGCGTCGATACCCGCACCGCTCGGAAGGTTATTGACCAGGCAGTGACACGGCCCATGTACCGAACGACGTACTGGCTTGATATTGGGAACAACGCGGCGAGCGGACAATACATACTCGGACAACCACTGAACTCACGGAATCGGCGCGCTGCCGCCAGACTGCCCACTGTCAGTGAGTTGTATCCCGAAATCGTCGATGCTGCAGCTGGTGAAGACCCTTTACCGAGCTGCTCCGCAATCGAAGCTCTCGATCGGCAAGAGCCCTTCATCAACCAGACGCTCGCCTCGAGCGCTCTCGCTATGCTGGCGCGGCTCTTCCGCTACGGAAAGCTGAACCATCACGGAGCGTTCTTCAACGCCGAAACAGGACGTATGAGCGCTCTGCCGATCGATCCCCAGATGTGGACGAAGATCCGGAGACGCAATCGCCGGCTCCGAGTAGCAGCTTAAAACAGAACGTTATCGTCTTCCGCGTCCAATCAAATCACACCCATCGGAGATGCCCATGTTCCAGCAACTCGTTCCACTCCTGCGCCAGAGGTCCGTTCTCTTGACAGTCACCTCTCTCGAAGAAGATCAAATCCGCGTCAATGTCCTGCCAAAGAAGCTGGCGGACAGCGAAAACGCGGCACTCACCACCCCGATGAGCTTCACTGGAACCGCTGCAGAACTCGACGCACAACTGCCGGATGCAATTGTTAGCTTTGTCGCCAGTCATCTGGAATTGAAGAACACCCTCGGCCGCGCCAAAGAGGAGATGGCTGCGGCGGCGAAAATGGCCCAAGACGAGGCGAGAAATAAGTCGAAGACGGCGAAGAAGGCTGTCCCGGCCGAGGTACCTGTGAAAAAGGACGAGCAGAGAACGGTGGAACAGCCGAAGGCGCCCAGCCTATTCGATATGCCCGCTCCGGTCAGCGCGAGCCCCACTCCTCCTTCCGATTCGGACGAAGCAGCGGAGATTCTCGCCGAAATGAATCATGATGAGGAAACGCAGGAAGAAGACGAGGTCCGTGTCGCTTCGTAGTTCTCCCGCGCAAGTGGCCACGGTTCTCTACGTCTCCTCGTGGTACTTTCGGTCGCGCTGCACGAAAGCCGGACGGGTACCCTCCAGCACCGTGATGCTGAGCGTGTTGGTCTTCGGATTCTCCAACGAACCGCTCGTATAGGTCACCTTGTTCTTGTCCTGCTTGTCGATGTGGGAGTGAATGATCTGGTCCGCATCGCACACCACCGCCAGATTTGGGTTGTGAGTCACGATGATCACCTGACGGCGCTGACGCGCTTCGCGCAAGCACGCCACCAGCATGTCATAGACCGTCTGGTTATCGAGGTTGTCCTCCGGCTGGTCAATAATGAGCGGCACGTCGCGACGATCGATGAGCAGATAAAAGATCAGAAGTAGCGTGCCACGCTCACCCGGGGAGAGTTCTTCGATGCTCTTACCGGACCACTGCAACTGGTACTTCGGACTCAAGTACTTCAAACCAAAGATGGCATCGAGCAACTCCAGTGGTGTCACGCCTGACTTCAACTGCTCACTCGGCTCCAAAGCAGGCGGTGGAGACTGTCGATGGTCCGCACAGAACCGTCCGAGCAAAGTCTCCGCGAACGCCAACGTGCCACCGGCGGTCTGTAAGTCTGCGGTCTCCACAATCGCCTTCAGGGCACGCTTGCCCTCCTCAACGCCGGCGAAGCTTCCACGCCGTCCCTGATTCACCTTGCTCAGGATGGTCTCGTCCAGATTCACGGGGACGATGCTGGCGTCAAACTCCAAGTGAAGCTTTTGGTTGGCGACCTGGTTCAGCAGGATAAACTCCTGCACCGGATGGTAGAGCTTCCGGTAGGTCAGCACGATTTCCTGAATCTGCGCAAAGATCTCCTTCACCTTTGCAGCACGCGCCTCTTCCGCCTCCTTCAACTGCTCTGGTAGGCCTTCCAGGTCTTTGATCTGCTGCTCGATGTAGGACAGGCTGTCGCGCTTCTCCGTCGTGCCAATCAAAGCTGCGCGCCGCTCATTCCAATTCCGGAGAGCTTCGACATACTTCTGGTGCGCGCTGTTTGGCGCATCAAGCTCTGCCGTCAATCGCTCGACCTCGCCTTTGAGATCTTCCAGGCGCGTGTTCGAAGTCCTGATGACCTCGGCCTTCTGCTGGGAGTCAGCCTTCGCCGCCGCGTCCTCATCCGTCACCGGTTTATCCGTTACGGTAATGCTGACCAGAGACTTCGGATCAAGCCCGAGGACGTCGCAGTCTGCCTTGAGGTTCGCGAGGAGGGTCTTGTGCGTAGCTTCGAAGTTGCGGAGCTGCTTCAGAATGCGGGCAGCACTCGCGCTCTTCGTCGCATCCGCCCGTTGCGTTGCTTCTGCAGCGCGGACCGTCTCGTTGAGCCCGTCCCGTTCCTGGTTCACGGTCGCGATCTGCCCGCTGACCTTATTCATGGTTTCCTGTTGCACGGGGTCAGTGTCCGGTTTCGCAACCTCTTCCGGCTTGATCTTCTCGTGGGCTTCGACCTCGCGATCTTTGCTCTCCTTTAGGCCAAGCAGCATCTGCCGGTTCGTGTTCGAGCTGCGTTGTTCTAGTTCAAGGATGTATCGGTTCAGGTCCGAGAGCTCGACCCGCAAGGCCTCGAGCCGCTGCTGCAGCGGCTCCGTCTGAAATGCGATCAGCGCATCAAGAGACTCCGTCCCGAGCTTCTTGTCCTCTGAGACGTGTGAGAAGATCACGGACTTCAGCTCTTTGTCGAAGGCACCGCCCGGCTGGTTGTTCACCTCGTTGCAGATGAGCTCTAGATAGCTCTGTGGAATGTAGGACACGGCCGCGGGAGCATTCTCATCCGTTGATTCATGCAAAGAACGCGTGGATGCGTGTTGGCTGCGCCACGTCAGCGTCGCCTGAAACTCCTTCGCCTTGTTATTGCGCGGTTGCCGAAACTTCTTCTCGTTCAAGAACGAGAACGCATCGGCGGATGTACAGTTACCCAACAGGCCGATCGCCTCCGCAAGAGCAGTCTTGCCGCTTCCCTTGTTGCCGATGATCGCGACCAGACCCGGATTCAGTTTGACGATGCCCGAAAACCAGTCCTCGTCGAGCTTCGACCCGGTCTTCTTCACGAACTGAATCTCCGACACGTACTTCGTCGGATTGCCATCGATCCGCACCATCTCCACTGGGGCCTCGCCCAGAAAGGCACGCTGCGGGTCACTGGTGAGCTGCTGGAACGTCCGAAAGCTGGGATCGCCCTTGATCCAGCACGTCGCTTTGACTTCGTAGTGGGTGATGTCGTGGTTGTCCGAGCCCATGATGAGCGGCAAGACCTTCCCGATGGCGGGGAACACGACCTCTTCGTAGCCCTTGCGGTCGGCCAGCTTGCCAACCTCATAGATGTCGACACACTCGCAGGCCAAGTCTGTCTTCAACGCCATCTTGAAGGCGGTGTTGTTGCCGATATTCTCGATTGAATTGCTCTTGCCGCCGGCGTGAGTGGTGACAATCCCCCCCAGGTCGCGGATCAGCTTCGCGGCCTCCTTGAAATCGACGTAGATTGCCTCGTCCGTCTTCTTTTTGACGTCCTCGGGAGTAATCTCCAACTTCCCGCTCAACTTCGCCCAGAGTTCGTCTAGGTTGGCATCTTCCGGGAAGATGCCAATCAGGTGCACTTTCTCCTTGCCTCCGAGTTCGGTCCGGAACTCAATCCCGGGAAGCACGGTGAGATCGTTGCCCGCGAGTTCCTGCAACGCGCGAATACGCGGCACATCGATCACATGGTGGTCAGTGATTGCGACGACGCTGACGCCTGCCTTCTTAAGCCCCTCAACAATCTGCTCATTCGTAACCGCGCCGTTCTTATAGTCGAACGACGTAGGCGTGTGGAAGTGCAACTCCCACCGACCCCAAAGAGAACCACGATCATGAAACGGCACGATGACCTCACATTGAGCAAGATTCTGCCTCCAAAAAACACAAGTCTGTCCGAGGAGTCTTTAAGTATAAATACTTCAGCCATTTAGAGCTAAATTTCTACTTCAAGCTAAGTGCCCAGATGCTTGCCCGTAAGTCGCGCAGACCTGCATCCGTTGAAGAGTGTGAGGGTGGCACCGATGGAATGAAGGAGCGTTCTTCACTAACGAGCAACGCCAATCTGTTCCGGAAAGATGTAAAAGAGCCATCCTCTGGGGATTGACAGCTTAGCTGTTCGCCGACTCCGCCTGCAGTTCACACATCTCCGTTTCCACTTGATCTCGACCTCGCCTAACCAATCCCTTCCAAAGGACAACCAATGAAACCCTCTGAACTCTTTGAAGCGCTCCATGCGCTCATTGCCGAACGCGTGCCCCTGCACATTTGGGGCGCGTGCGGTGTGGGTAAGTCGCAGATCGTTGCGCAGGTAGCCTCTGATCTAGGTTGGCAGTTTCTCGACATTCGAGCGGTTCAGCTTGACCCGGTCGATCTGCGCGGGTTGCCACGCATCTCCGCAGATCAGGCGGAGTGGGTTCCACCCAAGTTTCTGCCTACCTCCGGCAAGGGCCTCCTCTTTCTCGACGAGTTGACTGCCGCACCGCAAATGACGCAGGCGGGCTGTTATCAATTGGTGCTCGACCGCAAACTCGGTGAATACCACCTCCCGGACGGTTGGGTCGTGGTGGCCGCAGGCAATCCGGCGTCCGAACGTGGCGTGCACTTTTCGATGCCCCGGCCGCTGCGCAATCGCTTCGTCCACCTAAACCTTGAGCCAGACTTCGAAGACTGGTGCCAGTGGGCGGTTCGTTCCGGGCTCCGTCCGGAAATCGTCGCTTTCCTGCGGTTCAAGCCCGCCCTCCTGCATGATGCCAATGCCACGTCGGACGTAAATGCGTGGCCTACGCCACGTTCCTGGGAGATGGCCTCGAATGTAATGACCGGTTTCGCGCGCAGGCAGAAGACCAGCTTCTTCACGGGAGCCACCGAGATCGAAGCACAGCTGCTGGAGGGTACTGTTGGGCCGGCGGCAACGACCGAACTGGTTGCTTTCCTGCGGCTTTTTCGTGACCTGCCCTCCATCGATGAAATTCTCTTAAACCCCGATGGTGCGCCACTCCCCGACGAGCCTTCCGCCCAGATCGCGATTGCTACTGCGTTAGGAAGGGTCCTCAGTGATCACTCGATCGCCAAGGGCATGCAGTATCTCGATCGCATGCCCACCGAGATGCGTGTGTTGGCGATACGCGACGCGGCCGTCCGAAATCGTGGCATTACCCACACGCCGGAGTTCATTCGCTTCGGTGTCGAACACGCGGAGATTCTGCAATGATTACCGAACGAGCCATGCTGGCCGCCGTCCATATCAGTATCTGGACCGCGGTGAAACACGACCGGAAAGTCAGCCGCGACGTTGCCCATCAACACGGCGCGCACGAAGGCGCAGGTCGCTACAACAAGCAACTGCTCCGTGGCGCAGAGAAGCTTGACGCCCTGCGAACACTCGCTGGACAAATTCGACAGCACTTCTACAAGATCACCCTGCCGTGGTCCGATGAAGGCTATCGACTGCTGCCAGCACACTTCTACTTTGAACTCACTACACAAATGCGAGAGTTTGCACTCGCGTTCTCTCAGAGTGTCGATGAGTTTCTGGAGGTCTACCCGTCCTACATCGAACAGGTCCGTCCGGAGTTGAACGGCCTTTTCCGAGAGGAGGACTATCCCTCGTCTGAGAAACTCCGAGCAAAGTTCGGGGTGAAGCTCGAGGTGCTGCCTATTCCCAGCGGCGATGATTTTCGCGTGACGCTGTCAGAGGAAGAACGCTCACGGGTCGCGCGGGAAATCGACGAGAGCGTACGCGAGTCACTCAACCGTGGAACGAAGGACCTGTGGGCACGGCTGACGGACGTGGTCACACACATGGTCGACAAACTGAACGAGCCGGAGTCGCGATTCCATGCTTCGTTGGTCACCAACGTCTTCGACCTTGTCGATTTGCTTCCACGTCTCAATGTGAATCAGGACGAGGACCTGAATCGGTTTGCGGCGGAGATCAAGGATCGACTGTGTAACTTCAGCGCGCACGAACTGAAGAAGAGCGAGATTCTCCGTGTTTCGACTGCCACGGACGCCGCTCAGATCCTGTCGCAGATGGAAGCGGTCCTGCGCGGCCGTGAGCAGGACGCCGTAGATACGAACGACAAGTCTACGCCGCAGAACGCGCCCAGTGTCGAGGCCATCTTCTCGCACATGTCGGCATACATGGAGGCTGCAACCCATGACGAAGCATCTTACCCCCGCGGTCCGGATCCAGAGGGCCCGTACCGCGCTCCTTCTCGATCATCCTTTCTTCGGTTCACTGCTTTTCCGCTTGGGCGGACGAGCTACGGGCTCGATTGAGACCATGGCCACGGATGGCGTCTCCTTGTTCTACAATCCCGCATTCGTCGAGATGCTGAACGCGGCAGAACTTGCCGGCGTCCTGGCTCATGAGGTCATGCATCCGGCACTTCAGCATCACACCCGTCGCGCAGACCGCGATCGGAAACGCTGGAATATGGCATGCGACTATGCCATTAACCCACTACTCCTTGATGCCGGGCTCACTCTGCCAAAAGATGTTCTGATCGAGCATCGCTTTCGCGGCATGAGCGCGGAACGCATCTACAACCTGATCGAGGAGCAACAGGGTCAGGACGGCTCAAACGGCGAAGGAGAGAAACAGGATTCGTCCAACGGAGGGGAAGGAAAACAAACCGACCATCCAAGTGCAGATGGTGAGCCTACTGCTCCGGCAACACCGGGTGGCTTTGGTCAGGTACTCGACGCTCCTGAGCCCGAAGGAGACGACGGCGACACTGTCGCTGAGCAGGCGCGGGAATGGAAGATAGGCGTCGAGCAGGCAGCGAACATCGCAAAACTTGCAGGTAAACTGCCGGCAGGCGTTGCTCGCAGCCTCGATCAATCGGAGGCTGCAGGTGTTGACTGGCGAGAGCTGTTGCGTCGCGCTTGGTCAGAAACCATTCCGTCTGACTATAGTTGGATGCCGCCCAACCGGCGGCACATCTGGGCTGGGCTCTATCTTCCGGGTGTCAGATCTGAAGGCGTGGGGGAGATCGCCATCGCTGTGGATTGCTCAGGGTCGATCAACGCGCGCCAACTAGGTCTCTTCGAAGCGGAAATTCGCTCCATTCTCGAAGGACAGAGACCGAACTTGGTGCATGTGCTTTACTTCGATACCGAGGTGCATAAGACTGAGGTCTATCAACCCGGGCAGGCGATCGCACTTACCCCTGTTGGCGGAGGAGGAACGAGCTTCGCGCCCTGCTTCCGGTGGTTGGACGAGCGCGGAATTGTGCCGCAGACCTTGGTGTTCCTTACTGATTTATGTGGTGAATTTCCGAAAAAGGTTCCAAACTACCCAGTGTTGTGGGCCTCCACGGAGTCGCGCGAAGCGCCATTCGGGCAGGTGATTCCGATGGAAGCGGCGTAGCGCTCGCTTTCGTTGGTTAGATATTCAGTTTCCCGTAGACGCTCGGAACGATCATAGATCTGTGTCCGGATAGCCGGTTTACGGACAGGTGCCATTCGGCACCGACGCCGAGTTCCTGTAGAGCGGGATTTTCAGTGACTTCAACCCTTTCGGGCCCGGGTTGAGGAAGTTACCGAAAACCTGTGCCGGCTCAGACGGTCGACGCAACACTTGCTTGGAGTCTAGCTGCAGGAGTCTGGAAGCCCAAGGTTTTTCTGGGACGTTGATTCAAGCGCAGCGCGACCTGGTCGAGCTGCGCTTGAGAGATGGGAGACAGGTCGGTTCCCCTGGGGAAGTATGTCTCAACAGGAGATTGGTGTTTTCATTGGTGCCGCGCTGCCACGGACTCTGCGGGTCGCAGAAGTACACTTTCACGTTGGTGGCCACGGTAAACTCCTTGTGCCTGGCCATCTCCAATCCGCGGTCCCACGTCAGCGAGCGCCGCAGGCTTGCCGGGAGTTTACGAACATGCCGGCTCAGGGCTTGAACGACTGCTTCGGTGTCTTTGCCCGGCACCTTGACCAGCATGGCAAAGCGCGAATGACGCTCTACTAAAGTCGCGATGTAACTGTTCTTTGCCCCGCTCAGCAGGTCGCCTTCCCAGTGCCCGGGAATCGCTCGATCTTCCGCTTCCGCGGGCCTTTCGCGGATCGAGAGAGCGTCGACGATCTGACCCCGAGACTGTCCGTTGACCGTTGCATGGAGCGAGCGGCGCATGCGCCGCTTGCTCCGCAGGTGCTCCATCAGCTCTTGTTTCAGCACGCCCCGCGCCTGGATGAACAGGCTTCGGTAAATGGTCTCGTGGGACACGCGCATGCTCTCGTCGTCGGGATACTGTGTCTTCAGCCATCCGGAAATCTGCTCCGGCGACCAGTCCAACACCAGCTTACTCGCAACCATCTTCCGCAACTTGCGGTTGCTGGCGAGAAGACACCTCTTCGGTCGTAGCCCCGCCCCCCAGGCCTGCTTATCCGCATCGTGGGCGCGATAGGCCGAACGGCCGCCATGGCGCCTGACCTCCCGGCTCACTGTCGACGCCGCCCGACCGAGGCCGCTGGCTATCGCGCGGATCGATGAGCCGGAAGCGATTCCTCGCGAAATGTCCTCTCGCTCAGCCAAGCTGAGCGCTATGCCAGAGCGCTGACGAACGGCTGGAGCCATCCCTCCGCGAGGCAACAACACGCAGCGTATGCAGTTATGCGGCTTGCCGTGGGCACGCCCAATCTCATGCAACGACTCCCCTGCTTTCCATCGCCTCCACACATCAGCCTTCTCCGCAGCTGATAGTCTCGACTGCTTTCCTCCGCTCATAAACACCATCCTTCAATAGAAGAACTTCTACTTGATGGTGTTGCAGCGACCTATCGAATCCACCTGACTTTCAAGGAATCTCGTTTGTGAATCTCTATACTGACGCTATGCCCCGGCATTCTACGGATTCCGATCTAGACGAGCACGAAGCAAGCGTTCTGCGACGACGCGAAGAACATGGATGGTTTGTTAACCTGATCGCGGAGGACGAATCGGAACCGAGGTTCGCCTACTCATTTGGGCTCTACGAAGAGTTCCGGCATCCCGAGATCATCATCTGTGGTCTTCCCGAGGAGACCATGAGGCAGCTCATAAATGACGTTGGGGCTCGCGTTCGCAGTGGAACAGAGTATGGAGCCGGAGATCGTACGGGCGATCTTATCGAGGGCTATACGTGCATGTTCCGAGGCGTGAATCCCCTTCGGTACGACAGGACCTGTACGTGGGCAGTCTGGTTCTATGGCAACAGGAGCTTTCCAACCCTCCAACTGTTCTGGCCAGACAAGCAGAATAGGTTTCCGAGGGAGCCAGAGTTCAGTGAACAACTTCGTCATTGCCAGCCTGACTTAAGCGAACCACCCGCGTCAGCTTAGTGCAACAGAGCACTGTACGCGAACAAGTGCCAAGTTGTCGCAAAACGGCGATCTCGGTAAGTTCAACCTGGCGACTTGCCCCGAACGGCAAGTTACCGAGAACCCGACTTTACAGGCGTTTCGGGGTTATTTCCGGGTAGGCGGTTACTCGCCCCAGAATCTGCTATTTCAGGTTTGCTGGTCAGTTGTCCAGATGGTTGTGTTCTTTCGCTTGATACTCCGCGCGACGCCCCAGTATTAGCGATTACCAAATGATAGAGCCCTTGCCGAGACCATCAGAACAATCGCGACAATGACGCACCCTGACTCCAATACATGCATGCTTGTATCTCTTGAGCTGAGAAATCGCAGCATCGTCCCTTCTGACAAATTCCTTTAGGCCGCCAGTCAATGACGCGCAAGCTACTCGTTACACACGTAAAGCAAATCTCGCTTCTTGCATCCCACGCAGCCTACCTCCTCCACAAGTCCTTGCTCTCAATGTTCCGCTGATGCTGAGCTGACGATTATCGAGCGACTCGGCGCAGGGTATCATCAAGTTTTGACAGACAATAATGGCAGTGCATTCTCTGTTGATCTCACAAAACGACGTTTCTATCTCTCGAATTCTTTAGTTCATAGTTGAGATATTCTGACTTAGATAACTAACTGCAAATGTGAAAAATAATCAATGGTTTGCTGTCCGTGGTGCGTTTGTCCGTGAGGTGTTTGGCTCCCTTACTCTTTCATCGTTTAATCGACATTCAACGCTCTACCTACCATATATTCTTTCTTATATTGCAGGAGCCCTGCATGTTGTTAAGACAGTTTCGCGCTTGGTTTCACAGTCATTTATTGTCCTCCACTTCGGCATTGTTCATGATCAGCGCCCTGTCATCTGGTTGCGGATCGGGTAAGGGTCCTGCCACACCTGAATTCACACCGATTGCTCCTGTTATCGTGAGCCAGCCTGCGAACCAGAGCACCCCGATGGGTCTACTCTCTACATTCTCGGTCGGCGTGAGCGGAGCTCCGCTTACCTATCAATGGATGAAGAATGGGGCGCCTATCCCGGGAGCCATTTCCAGTTCGAGTTACACTACACCTGCCGTAACCTTTGCAGACAACGGGGCGGAGTACACTCTTACCATCAGCAACAGTCTCGGCTCTGCAACTTCCAATCCCGCATCGCTCACCGTCACGGCACGAGCTCCGCAGCAAGGGGATCTGCGTTTCCAGCAGGTCGATGCTGCTTCCATCGTCAATGGCGCTGCCGGAGAAGAGTTTACGAATTTCATCGGATGGAGCGGGTTATCATTCTCTAATGCAGCCGGAACGCCGCTTTCGATAGGCCCAGGCTGTCCGGCGATAGGATCGGACCAATTTGCCTGCAATTGGATGCTTAATGCAAATTCTCTGCCGGCGGGTTTGAGTGGACTCTCTGCCTTTTATCAGGGCTTTCCCTTCGATGGATTCAGCTCGGAGTTAGAAACTCTGAGTGCCGCCAACACTGTAATTACAGGCTTAGATATTCAACCGCTCTCCAATACATTTGCCGCATCGTGGGTCCAAACAACCACGGACGGCGGATTTGACCCCACAGAACACACTGTATCCGCCGTCGCTTTTCAAGGGGCGGCTTCTCAAGATGGTGCGAATGGCCGGGTGATCACTGCTGTTTCCTGGAACAATGGACAGGTGTTTTATCTATCGTACGGATGGCAGAATGACCCCAGCACGGTCTACGACATCCAGACTGCCACAGCAACGTTTGATACTGTGAGTGCGGTCGCACAGCAACTTGCGGGTCAAGGCTACATCATCACAGCAATGGGTGGAACAGCGGCAGATGGCATTTTGCTGGTGGGAACCCGCGTGCACGGCGATACCATGCCAAGACCGATCAAGGTCATCGATGTGCCGCAAGACGGAGGTCCTGCAGTATTGAATGAACGAGGTTATGCAGTTGTGGGCCTGCTCTATAACCTCGATAACAACGGCAATCTTCTCGCGAATTATTGGATCGGGGAAAGATGAATACGTCTTTGGGTCAACTCCGCCTGGGGTATTATCTTTGTCGACGCTACATTCGATATATTGCGCGTAAAACATGGCTGTGTCTCAGGCACAGCCATGTTTTATTTGCTCCGCGCTTCAATTGCACGATGGACCATTTATTTGAGGGCAATCGATTTGGCTGTGGACGAAAACGATCGATTGATCGCAGATACTGACAATAGGTCCTCGCGCTTAATCTCTAGAGTCGTTGAAAAGCACTTTTGACTGCGCAAACAAAAGTCACAGCATGTGTTGAAGGTTTCCGTGCTTACTGATTGCACAAACATTGTTGATCGAAATCTACATTGATTACCACTACTGCTTAGTGTTACTCGAGCCATGATCCCAACGGACCCGATGGGATCATGGCTATTGGGATGGCAGCTATAAGATCCGGCCAAGGCATCTCTTAAACTTCTGCCGATGTTGCTAAACACAGAAAGCTTAGTAACTACGCATGCCTTACGCTATTTGGTAATATCAAACAAATCTACTCGAACATATGTAGATTAACTTGACTGAGTTATTAATCCCATGGGAATCTCCATCTGTACTAACCCAATAACATAATAGACATTGCAGTGGGGGCAATGTCGGCGCTAATACAATTATGCCGACGTGTCGCTTGATCCTAGTTGTACTTGTTGATATTTGTCTTGAATCTCGTTTCCTCTAAAAGTAGTTTGCGGTTTACGTTTCATAGTACAAGAGTCGCAAAGGCAATTTAGCGCGCGGCTACCTCACGACTCGACAATGGGGTGGTCCCCGTATGGCCTGTACTGTTTAAAACCACTAGCTTAGCTTTGGAGTCGCTGTCCAGCGAAGTATCTACATGTGGAGATTACATGCAAAGCACTTTATCAATACGGACTAAACTTTGTGTTCTACTCATCTTTGCTCAGATCAGCATCTTCAGTCTGCGATCGCAAACTTTTTCTGCAACCTCGAGCATGCCTGCGGCACGATTTCTGCATACAGCAACTGGCTTACAGGATGGAACGGTTTTAATTGTAGGAGGAGTCGATACGTCCAGCGCTCTCACATATAGCCCAAAAACGGGAACATTTACGCCCACGTCGGGTAACCTAACTCATGGGGTGAGGTTCAACCATACGGCAACGTTACTTCCGAATGGAATGGTTCTAATTGCCGGCGGTGACTCAGATAATTCATCTGGCTTTGACTCAGGTCCGGTCTCGAGTGCGGAATTGTATAATCCCACCACCGGAACATTTTCCTCGACAGGATCTATGACGATGGCGCGTGACGGCGCCACTGCAACGCTACTCAATACCGGTAAGGTTCTCATAGCGGGTGGCGTCACAGGCGCGGGGACGAAAACAGCAGAAATATATGATCCTGCAACCGGCGCCTTTACTGTAACCGGAAGCATGAATACCGCACGCTACTTCCATACGGCGACGCTGCTCTCTAATGGATCGGTCCTGATCACTGGTGGAGAAGGTCAAAGTGGAGGTCCAGTTGTGTGGAATACTGCAGAAATATATTCTCCTGCCAGCGGTCAGTTTACCCCAGTAGGTAACATGGTGGTGGCGCGATTTTCTCATACTGCGACGCTGCTACCCAATGGCAACGTCTTGATTGCTGGCGGGGGCTCTGGGAGTCTCGGAAACGCAACTGTTGTATCGTCTGCAGAAATATACAACCCAACCAGCCTGTCGTTTGCCACAACCGGGACTCTACACACTGCTCGATTTCTGCACGCAGCCACACCGCTCAATGATGGGACTGTTGTACTAACAGGCGGCGCTACTACAGCGTCGAGTAGCGAGTTTACCAATTCTGCGGAAATATACAGCCCTTCAAACGGCACTTTTGTTACTACCGGGAGCATGACTTCCGAGCGATCGAATCATTCGGCGACCCTGCTCAATGACGGTGAGGTGCTTCTCACCGGAGGAAATGACTCATCCAGCCCTGCCTCACTCGGGCTTGCAACCGCTGAACTCTACTCCTATCCGTTTACCAGCGGAGCTATGACCCCGAAGTTTATCGTTCTTGGAGTACTCTATTCTCCCCCCGGGGCCAAGAGTTCTGTCTCCTATGCTCAGTCGTCAGCACTGGGGACAAGTGCTACTTTCAAAGATACGTTCACACAGAGTACGAGTGTAAGCGCTTCGCTGGGGATTTCTGTCGGTACAAAGGCTGTAACAGGATCGGTAACGGGAACCGCGACCAAGAATTGGTCACAGCAAGCTGATTCAACGTCGACCTATACTATCAACAAAACAAATACGAGTGCGATAGGAGTCGTAGGTCCACTCAGTTCAACCATCGGCATTGACCACGATTACGATCAGATTTTGGTGTGGCTTAATCCAAAGGTTAACCTGTCTGTTGGCGCTATTACAACGGACCTTTTGTGGAATGGTTATGCGTTCGATTCCGGGGATACATTTTCACCAAATGATCCAGATGTCGTCGCAATATCAATCTTCTGCTTAAAGAACCCATTCTTAAACCCAAACTGTACGAGTGACAATGATCGGCTTTCTCGTTCGTGGGACACCACTTCCGGCCTCGGCGGGCTCACTCTCGACGATTTTGCCCAGATTGCGGCTCGCGATCCTTTTTTTGTTAATCCGTCATATGATCCTAACAACGATCCAAATAATCGTTTCACAAGTGTAGGGCAGACTGTGCAGTATGTTCCGGCACCTGTCGGCGATGGTCCCGTTACCACCTCGGGAAGTTTGGCGGTCCAGACGACTTCAACTGCAGGTCAGGATGCTTCTGATTCATATGGGGTAAGCTTCAGCCTGGATGCTGGAATCAAAGCAATTATTAGCGAAGATTTGAAGAGCACCACGTCAACGACTTGGACTAACCAGTGGAGTGCATCACAAACCGATGCCGTGGGTCAGACCTCTCAATATTCGGTCACGAGCCCGGTAGCGACCGACAACTACTCAGGGCCGACGGCTTTTGAGGTCTGGCAAGACAATGTTTATGGAACATTTATGTTTGTTGCTCCAGGAACAACGCCAACAAGCCCTGGAAGTATAGGCGTAAGCCCGTCCTCTCTTAGTTTCAATCCTACTTCTCCAGGAGGAGCTTCGTCCCCAGCTCTTGTCACCCTGACAAATGATTCAACGATTCCTATCTTCATGGGCAATCCAAGTACTTTTCCATTCACGTCGACTAGTACAGCTCTTTCTCCAGTCGCGGCATTTTCTGATCCCAGCTTCTCGGTTGTTAGTGGATCTGACGCTTGTACCGGAAAAATAATCGCACCCGGGGCAACATGCACTCTGTCTGTTCAATTCTCACCCGTGGCATCAGAGATTGGATCGTCTGGATCTACCACTCTCTCCGGAAAGATGTATCTTACAGGTGCGACAGATGCCGCCGTGCTCGCTACCATACCAGTCACCGGGATCGGCTCAATCGAGATGCTTAGCCTGTCAACATCCGGGACACCGTCTACTTTTGGAAACCCTGTGACGTTTACCTCGACTATCTCGAATGCTCAGGACAGCTGCACATTCAGGTTTGCAGTGGACGGTACATTTGTTGGAAATGGGACAACGAATGGTTCAACTGCAACGTTCACGACCAGCACGCTAACAGCCGGCTCGCACACCATTAACGCTACGTGCACGGGAAATAATAACTTTGCACCAGTGGGTGCTCCAGCCCTCACTCAGGTAGTCAATCAGGCAACCCCGACGCTTAGCCTATCAACATCCGGAACACCGTCTACTTTTGGAAGCCCGGTGACTTTTACCTCGACCGTCTCGAATGCTCAAGATAGTTGTACCTTCAGGTTTGCAGTAGACGGTACATTTGTTGGAAATGGGACAACGAATGGTTCGACTGCAACATTCACGACCAGCACGTTAACGGCCGGCTCGCATACTGTCAACGCGACATGTACGGCGAACAACAACTTTGCTCCGGTTGGCGCTCCAGCGCTCACGCAGGTAGTCAATCAGGCAACCCCGACGCTTAGTCTGTCAACATCCGGAACACCGTCTGCACTTGGAAGCCCGGTGACGTTTACCTCGACTATTTCAAATGCTCAGGACAACTGCACATTCAGGTTCGCAGTAGACGGTACATTTGTTGGAAATGGGACGACGAGCGGTTCGACTGCAACGTTCACGACCAGCGCGTTAACAGCCGGATCACACACTATTAGCGCGACATGTACTGGGAACAATAATTTTGTTCCAGTGGGTGCTCCGGCTCTCACGCAGGTAGTCAACTAGGTGACTGCGACATAAAGTCTGATATTAGTCCGATCAAATCGTATCAGATTGAAAACGAACAATGGTCGTGTTGTGTGGGCTAGCATTCTAATAGGCGGGATGCTAGCCCATCGCATGTCAAGCTGCTCCGTCGCGCATATAGCTGAGTGTGATGCTGTGTGCATTAAGCCGAAGGAAAGCGAGCCGAAGGGATGATCAATTCATCGCTCATCCCACAACTCCATGACAGAGTACACATCACCGCGTAAAGTGGTACGCCCCTCTCGTTTTATTATTGTCGTCTTCCTTATTGGAGCCTCAGTATTTCTTTACTTGCGAACGTTTCTCCTTCCCGCTACACCATTCGTTGTCACTGACGACCAGACGCTGTTTTTCGCTCGCGCTGTGCGTATTATTCACGGTCAAATCCTGTACCGAGACTTTTTCGAATTGGTCTCGCCGGGCACTGATCTTCTTTATGCCGCAGCATTCCGGCTGTTCGGTATCCACGCTTGGGTCATACAAGCGTGGAGTATCTGTGCCGGAGTTACTCTTTCTGGTGTCATCACGCTGATTGCCAGTAGGATCTTCAGCGGTCTTCTTGTTCTACTTCCAGCTTTGTTATTCCTGGTATTCGACTTCAGCAGCGCTCTTGATATGACGCATCACTGGTATAGCACCCTCGCCGCGATGGCCGCGGTTGCTGTCCTTATTGGTGGCAGGACCTTGCAACGAATCTTCGTAGCCAGCTTGCTCTGCGGAGTAGCGACCGTCTTCACTCAGACTCAGGGCACGTTGACTTTCATTGCTCTGCTCGCTTACTTGCTATGGATCAAGCGGAGCGAACAACAGGAAATCAGTAACGTACAGCGATTCCTAGCTTTAGCTTTGCCGTTCATCCTGATCACTTCTTGTGTCTTCGGATACTACATCTACAAAGCAGGCTTTCATACCGTCTTCTTCGATCTTGTGACATTCGCGCCTAGATTTATGAGCACCATTGAGATCAATCAGCCTCGAACATATCTTGATCAGATCAGAACTTATTTCGTATCAATACGTTCGGCTCACACATTGACCGACATCATTAGCCTCATCCCCGTGGTCTTCATCTATGTTCTGGTTCCCTATGTCTATTTCATTGGGCTTTCCCAATTGTGGCGACAGCGCAAAGTCCTGCCTGATACGGTTCAGCAACCCCTTGTTCTCCTCCACTTAGTTGGCCTATCCCTAGTCTTGGCAGTTGCCAACGGTCCTAGATTTTTTCGTCTGTGCACAGTAGCACCTCCTGCCATCCTTGTCTGCGTCTGGCTCATTAGTCAGCAAGGCCCCGTACGGAGGTTCGGTCGCCAACTACTGTGGTTTCTCGCAATAGTTTTTGCTGTATTGCTTCCAATCCGCCGTCAGAGCCAATGGCATGCCACCCTGAGTCTGCCGATCGGCCAGGTGGCTTTCAACGATGTGCAGACCTATAGTGAATTTCGATGGTTCGCGGAACGAACGAAGCCATCTGATGTTTTTTTTAACGATTCAGCCCTTTCCCTTTATCTTTCTCTTAACAATCCCACCCCCTATGAGTTCGTGACCTACGATGAGTTCACTCAACCTGATCAGGTGGCCAATATCGTCTTGCGTCTCCAGCATCACACCCCAACTTTCATTCTGTTGTTGCCGGAAACAACAATTTCCTCAAGTGTTCACGACCACGCCGTGAGCTTCCGTCATTTTGTTCATGAAAATTACCACTTAGTTCAGCACTTCTATGGGCACAATTTCCAATATGAACAGGAACTGTGGGAACTCAACTCAGATTCTGACCAACAGAGCAGGTAACTTTTGTTGAAAATGCGCATTAGAGTCGCATTGGTCAACAGAATCGTTGCTGCCTGGATTCAGTCGGAGATAAACAAATGAGAAGGCCGGTCTCCGGTAGGAGGCGTTAGGCTCCCAAGTTATCGACGCGCTCGAGGCGCAAGAGATAAGGCGCCCAGCAATGAGGACTCTGTTTTTTATCGATGCTGAATCAGACCGGAATTGTCTCGCCGCAGTCACGCGACCGCGGGCCCCGCTTCAACCGGCGCGAACAGCCCAACGCCCTCATTGAGCCGTTTCCGCTGCCTTCCCAGTTCCGCTCGGATGGTCGCCATTCCGGAAGTTTCGCCAGCGTTCACACGGCTGCCTATCCGTCGTCGTGTTTGAAAAACGGGGTTTCAAGTAAGTTCATTCCCGGCGCCGCGAATTTACTCAAAACGTGACTCTACGGGCGGTTCGCCTATGGGTAGCCGCTGCGCACCTATGGCAGTGGAATCGTCCCTCCACACTCTGGGTCTTTGTAGATGCGAGCGGTCGCGCCTTCGCGTTTCCACCATTGCGACCACTTGGCCGATTCGGTGCGTCGGTTCCGGTTGAACTCATCTCGTATAGCGGTGCGGTGAGTCAGAAGTTGCAAGGCATAGCTGGCTCGATCGCTGATGTTAATGTCTGGGCTGTTCAGATAGCCCAGCAGCACCGGTATTGCATCGCGCGAGCCTGTAGAGCCCATCGCCATAATCGCGTTGCCACCGGTGAACTCCCGATCCGGGTCCTTCGCGAGAGCAATCAGCTCGGGGAGCGCCTTCTCGCCGCCAAGTTCTGCCGCATACGCGGGGTAGGAACTGATGCGAACATTCTTCTCGGCGGCATCACGTAACTGCGGATACCACCTCTGGTTGCCGGTCATGGCCAGATAGTGAGCCGCCTCTATTTGCTCGTTGGTCACCGGCCCTTGCATCAGCTCGGCCATCGCCTCCATGCTTCGCGTAGTGTTCAGGCGGTGAAATGCGAGCGCCGTATACCCCCTGAACTCCGGGTTATTGATGAAGCCAAGTAGCGTCTCTTCCAGAGATGGCGGCGCAATACTGGCCAGGGTCCGTGCGGCTTCAAAGCGTTTACTTCGATCGGCCGATTTGAGGCCGTCGAGCCACGGCTGAAGTTCGCTCGGCGCAATGGGATTCTCTTTTACGCGAAAACTCACCTTGGTATGCGCATCCCCCGTTGTGCGACTTCCCAGGCCGGAGTGCTTCGCCTCCACCCAGTAGTCGCCAGGTGTATTGATCTCGTGATCAAAGTTCAGTAGAAATCGCTCTGTGTATGACTCGCCGGGGCTCAGCAATATAGGCTGTGAAGGTGGGCCGTTGTAGTGGCAACCTTCGGCCCCCAGGTGCGGACACGAAGGCGTCGGGATGGGGTCGCTTGACACGATGATCGAGTGGCCCGAACAGCCAGGTTGTCCCGGATCGAGAGTGCTGGCGACCGTTACCGTGCCCGCCCCCATGTTCGTGATCCGGTAGTAGAGGAACACAGGCTCCCAACGAGCGAAGGATGTTTTCTCCAGATAGAACTCACCCGTTAATTGCCCGACGGCCGAGAGGGACCAGAAAAGCGATAGACCTGCGAGGAGCAGTCGGAATTTCACGGCGAAATTTTATACCCATTCGTGACCTGATGCCTTTGGTCGAGTCCTCTTGAGTGAACTGCTCAGAAAACGGGGATCTCGGTAGGTTCAACCCGGCGACTTGCCCCGAACGGCAACTTACCGAGAAGCTGACTTTGCAGGAGGCTCAAGCATTAAGTCTCGCTAAGCCGTGGTCCATGCCACATACAATAGACCGCACGTGACATTCACTCCTCACCCCGGGCTTCATCCCGTCTTCGAGACGCTCGCCTACACCGTAGGCTATGCCGTCTACCGGCGGTCGCGTAATCGCAGCGGCGACTTCCTCCCTGACGATCATCGGTGGTTTATCATCGCTGCCGCATCCATCGGCGCCCTCCTCGGCTCTCGCCTGCTAGGTCTCCTCGAAGAGATCCCCATCGCGCAACTCACCTGGCGAAACCTCCTCCTGCCCGGCGGGAAGACCATTGTCGGCGGACTTCTGGGCGGCTGGGCCGCCGTCGAAATCGCTAAGCGCTTCAAGCACATTCATTCGCGCACCGGTGACCTATTCGCTGTTCCACTGTGCATCGGCATGGCTATCGGCCGTATCGGCTGCTTCCTCGCGGGCCTTGCCGACGATACCTACGGTACGCCCACTTCCCTTCCGTGGGGAGTGGACTTCGGCGACGGCATCCCGCGTCATCCCACCCAGATCTACGACGTCCTCTTTCTTACGCTGCTTGCGTTTGCTCTTCGCCGCTACGATCGGCGCTATCACCCCGAAGGCGCGACCTTCCGTCTGTTCCTCGCCGCCTACCTGACATGGCGATTCGCCATCGACTTCATCAAACCTCAACCCCTGCACTACGGCCTCAACCTCATTCAGTGGGCTTCCCTCGCCGGTCTCTTTGCCCTCGCGCCCAGCATCCTTGACCTGTTTCGCTTTCAAGAATCCGCAGTAAGGAGCGCTCCATGAGCACATCGCCTTCGCCCCATCAACCCCAGCGCAGATCGATCAGCCTGTCCAGGCTCGCAACCATCTTCGCCGTGACCTTCGCCATAGCCTTCGGCCTCTGCGCTGTAAGTGCCATGGCCGTGGTGGGAGACCATCAAAATAGGTGCGGGGTTGATATGGACCTCTGTCACCATCGAAGCCATCTGCCTCGTGGGCCTAGTAGTGATCGGAATCATTGCTATCGTCCGATCCAGCCTCGGTAGATAGAATGATCGCCATGCCCCCATCGGAATCAAAGCGCGGAGTCTCCTTGGCCAAACTCGCCGCCTTCTTTGCAGCGACGTTCGTCATCAGCCTCGGCATCTGCGGCTACAGCCTGCATGGCACTCAGCAGTTCGGCGGCAATGCCGGCTTCCTCTCGTTGATCGGGATGATCGTCTCTGCCGTTTCGCTGCTGGTCATAGGCGTTGTTGTACTCATCCGAAGGTACAACTGAGAACATCCTTAGAGGACAACCATGCCAGCCAGCGTTCGCCCTTACCTCTACTACGACACCGCAGTCTCTATCTGCACCACGTGCTACCGCCGCATCGACGCCAAGATCGTCTTCGAGGACGATAAGGTCTTCATGCTCAAACGTTGCCCCACCCACGGCTTCGAGCGTGTCTTGATGTCCGATGACGTCGACTACTACCGCCGCTGTCGCGAAGTCTTCATCAAACCCCCGGAAATGCCCGATCGCTACAACACCCCCATCAAGTTCGGCTGTCCCTACGACTGCGGACTCTGCCCCGACCACGAACAGCACTCCTGCCTGTCGCTGCTCGAAATCTGCGACGCCTGCAATCTCTCCTGCCCCATCTGCTACGCGCAGTCCGGAACCCATCGCACGGAGTTCAAACCTCTCGACCAAATCGAACGCATGCTCGACTGCATCGTCGCTAACGAAGCTCAGCCTGACATCGTGCAAATCTCGGGTGGCGAACCCACCATCCACCCGCGGTTCTTCGAAGTCCTGGACGCCGCCAAGCGCCGCCCCATCCGACACCTCATGGTCAACACCAACGGCATCCGCATCGCGCAGGAGCAAGCCTTTGCCGAACGCCTTGCCACCTACATGCCAGGCTTCGAGCTATACCTTCAGTTCGATTCCCTGCGCCGCGACCCCCTCATCCAGTTGCGCGGAGCTGGCC
>Ga0207035_1032_pt3 | contig 37845 bp, 41 predicted proteins | sample Alteio_BWMinCont_77_FD_153272 | JGI IMG/M metagenome (GOLD analysis project Ga0207035, IMG submission 153272) | Enriched cells from forest soil in Barre Woods Harvard Forest LTER site, Petersham, Massachusetts, United States -... | ecosystem: Environmental > Terrestrial > Soil > Temperate forest >... | reverse complement strand
AATGCTTCAACTACTCATTCAAGAAAATTTTCATTATACATTGAAATTATAAATCATTATATGATATATAAAAGATTTTTCTAAAGACATTGATAAGGCTAGAGAAGTTTTTGAATCTCTAATGGATTATTTTAGAGACGATTTCCATTTTTGGTTACAATATGGCTCTTTGGAGTTAGAAGGAACTGGTGGAAATTTGGAATTAGCGGAAAATTATTTAAATCAAGCATTTTCTTTAAGGCCTAATAGCGGTATAGTAAGAAATGCATTAGCACATTTATACTATAAAAAATCTTTAGAAGCTTCATCAAAAACTGAAGCGGATAGATTAAAAGAAGAAGCCGATCATATACTAATTGAATTAATGAGAGATAAATATACTAATGATCCATATACATATCATATATTCGGAAAAGGATATTACAATTGGATTTTACAATGGTTGAATGGGAGATTACCTATTCGAAAAGCATTACAAGATTTAGAAAAAATTGTGAAAGAGGGTTCTGATATGTACCCAAATAATAAGAGATTGAAGGAATTGAAAGAAGTGATTTTTAAAGCTATTCTTATGACTGCTGTTGAAAATGAAGAAATTAAATACCCTATCTTATATTCTGAATTTGAAGTAAATTAATATCCAATTAATAATATCTTAGTATCAGAATATCACACTGTATAAATATATAGCCTTGTATATCATTCTCTGACACCCTCGCCAAAGTTATACCCCCTCTCGTTATGTTACCGTCGGTTACCCCCCGTCTCTTTTTCTGGAGACTTTTTAAATTCCTAGCGCAAATAACTTTTTATGTTATGCCTATTAGATAATATAATCTGTGAAATGATACTTCAGATGCTTTTACTTTCTTTCAAATGCTAGGCACCCCTTCCAGCAGCTGATATATTTATTAAATCATCTTAAAATTTAAATGAAATGGTTACAGTAACTAACTATCACTTGCGTGAAAGCAAGGAAAAGAAGCCTTTTATCTCGCTTGAGCTACATGGAGATTTAGAAATGGTGCAATCAATGGAAACTGGCAGATTCTATGCTACAGCCAGAAAATGTTCAATGTCTTCCACATTCAATGAAACAACTGCTAAGGCATTAATTGGAAAGCAGATTGAAGGTTCTATCGTGAGGGTAGAATGTGAACCTTATGATTATGCTATTCCTGAAGGCGGTGAAATCATTAAACTGGCACACAGGTGGGAATACAGACCTGAAGAAGTTAAAACTGCAGTCAGGGTAGTTGAGGGCAGCTTACAAATGGCTGATTAGTTGGGTTCAGTTTAGGTACGGGGTAGTTCTTAATTGAGCTACCCTTTTTATTAATCTTAAAACGAATTATATGTACTTACATACAGCAAGCAGAAAGAACGTAAAAATAAAGATGGCTCTGCAAGGGCCCGCAGGAAGTGGTAAAACAACAGGTGCTCTATTAATTGCTTTTGGATTATGTGGTGACTGGAGTAAAATAGCAGTCATTGATACGGAGAACAAATCATCAGAACTATATGCTCACTTTGGCAAGTTTCAGGTATTGGATTTATCAAAACCTTTTTCCCCAGAAAGATATATTGAAGCTATTCAGGTCTGTGAAAAAAAGGGAATAGAAGTAATCATTATTGATAGCATCTCTCATGAATGGGAAGGTATTGGCGGTATACTTGAATTACATAGTAACATGACAGGGAACAGTTATACTAATTGGGCTAAACTAACGCCTAGGCATAACTCTTTTGTACAACACTTTCTTCAAAGTCCAGCACATGTAATAGGAACTATAAGAAGCAAACAGGAATATGTGTTGAGTGAAAAAAATGGTAAACAAGTTCCAGAAAAAGTAGGAATGAAAGGTGTAACAAGGGATGGAATGGATTATGATTTCACCTTAGTGTTTGAACTGGACATCAAGAACAACATGAATACTACAAAGGACAGAACTACTTTATTCATGGGTAAACCTGAATGTAAAGCGTCACCAGAGATCGGTAAAATGATTTTAGAATGGTGCAACAAAGGCACAAATATTAATGAACGTATCAATGAATGCAAAAGCCTTACAGAGCTTCTTCTATTATACAATGAAACTCTTGTATCAGATGATGCAACGCTACTTCTCTTTAGTAATAAAAGAGTTGAATTAGAAAAGAAGTTCCCAAAAGAACTATTAAATAACCATCAAAACAAATCCAATGGAACTCTTACAAAATAATATACTATCTGATAATTCCAACGACATGACATCAACCGCCAAACCTTTTATTGAGGCAAATACTATTGATTGTACTCTAGAAGAAATAAGTGAGAAACACATCATTCCTGTTTTTATTAAAGACAATGAACCTGTAATATCTCATGCAGATTTTATTCAAAAAATGCTCGAGGTAACCAATGATATATTTAATGGAGAAACTATTTTAAAGCCTTCCATTCGTTTATCACATCCAGTTAAAGGAAGAATTCCTGAAGCAAGAAATAAGCCTGCAATTGAATTAGAGGAACATGAAAAAACATTGTACTACGAAAGAATGGCTTTTGTAATAGAAATTCCTTCAGTGTATGATGAGATTGATGGAAATAGGTTATCCCTTACCGTTGGTGGCGTTAAAGCTTTGAATTTGGATAATCTCTATAGTAAGAAAGGAGCGGATGAACATTTTAAAATCTTCATTGGTTTTCAGAATTCAGTTTGTACCAATCTATGTGTTTGGACAGATGGATACATGAATGATTTAAAGGTTACAGCCCTTGGTCAATTGAAAGGAGCCATTAATACGCTCTTCAATAATTACAATGCCAACTTTCATCTTTTCTGTTTAAGGGAGTTATCAGGATATTCATTAACTGAACAACAGTTTGCTTTATTAATTGGGCGTTGTAGGATGTATCAACATCTACCTAGAGCAATGCAAAATGAAATCCAGCAGCTTCAGCTAGGAGATAACCAGATTGCTACTTTAGTAAAGGATTACTTTAAAGATGATTCCTTTTGCAGAGCACAAGATGGTAATATCAATCTTTGGAAATTATATAACCTGTTTACTGGCGCTTGTAAAAGAACTTACATAGATAATTTTCTAGACAGGTCAGTTAATGCTTTCCAATTTACAGACCAAATCAGAATCGCTTTAAAAGATAATACCAGCAATTGGTATTTAAATTAACCAAGAGCCCTGCCACATCGGTGGGGCTTTTAAATTCTTACTATGAATTCACTTTTCTATTATAACAGCAACGCTCTACTGGTCGTTAATACAATAGGACAAATCAGGGTGCTTTATACGCCTTTCAGGGTTAAGTGTATTGAAGATGTAGAGCAGATACCATTTAATACTTGGGTATATGTAGAAGAGGTGTATTGTACAAAGGAAGATCAGCTGCTTTACTTAATCTGTGGACGAATCTGTTCTTACAAAAGCTTCCGTTTACAAGTAAATTTCTGAAAGGTTGCAAAGTCTGCAAATTGGCAATATCGCTGGAGCATAATACAGTAAAGAGTTTCCAAGGGTTCTGCTAAATTGCCAAATTGCAAGCGTATCTATTTTCTTATTATAATGGCTATTGTGTTACCCATTTGTACTGATTATCTTTATTACCATTTAAAATTATAGTCAAATGAAAATCTACATCCGCAATAGCATTTTGTTCCTATGTTTTAACCTGTATTCATTTACAGCATATGCACAAAACAAAACAATTGATTCCTTACAAAAAGTATTACTAACTGAAAAAGAGGATAGTAATAAAGTAAATACATTACTAAAGCTTTGTGAGGAATTTGATGTAATCTCGGATGAAAAAGATATCATTCTAACTGCCAGCGAAGCTTTGTCAATTGCTGAAAAACTAAACTTTGAAATTGGAACAGCAAAAGCATACTCATATATTTCCCTTGCATATGCAAATAATGGTGATTTAACTAACGCATTTGATTACATTTCCAAAGCATTAGTATTGTTTCAAAAAGAAGGGAATAAAGTTCTTGAGGCACAATCCTATAGAATGATTGCGTTTATATACCAACGACAAACTAATTATCCAGAAGATATAAAAAATATGTATCTCTCTTTGAAACTTTTTGAGGAATTAGGAAATAAAAAAGGGATTGCTACATCATTACGCTGGCTTGGTGTTGCATATGAATACCAAAAAAATTATGACGAAGCTTTAGAAAATTATTTAGCCTCTTTAAAGATATGCGAAGAAATTGGTGACAAAGGGCTACTAAATGATTCGTATGGTTCAATTGCTGAAGTAAAAGCGTTACAAGGAGATTATCCTGAGGCAATGAAATATGATTCATTATCCTTAAGGATAAGTGAAGATTTAAATGATAAATTTAATATAGGGGCATGTTATTTACTTTTTGGGGAAGTTTATCAAAAACTTGGTGATATTAATAAAAACAAAAAAAATAAAGCAGCCTTCAATTATTATACAGCAGCAAAAGAAAATGTTTTAAGAGCTTTAAAATTATGGGAGGAAAGTATTATTAATGCAAGTAACTCAGGAGTAATTTATGAACATCTCGGCGAAATAAGTTTGGGGCTTAACAACTTAAAAGAAGCGAAAATTTACCTTCAAAAAAGCCTACAATTTGCTAAGGAATCGACCGATAAGGAAAACTTTGCAGGTGTATATAATGGATTTACGCAATTAGATAGTGCACAAGGAAATTTAGGGCAGGCTTTAGGAGATTATAAAATGTATATTGTTTATAGGGATAGCATTAATAATGATGAGACTGCAAAAAAATCTTTGCAATTAAAAATGCAATATGATTCTGATAAAAAAGAAGCCCTTGCCAAAGCAGAAGAAGAAAAACAACAAGCTGTTGAACAGCGTAAAGAAAATCTTGAATACCTTGCCATCGTATCACTTATCATTTTAGTATTAGCTTTTCTTTTTATTGCCACCCGTACACATGTTCCTTTAAAATGGATAGACATTACAGGCTTTGTTGGAGTATTATTATTCTTTCAGTTTTTAGAAACATTACTTCATCCTTATGTAACACAATACACTCATGGTAATCCTTTGTATTTTATGGGAGTAAATATTGCGTTGGCTTCTTCCATAAAACCATTGCATCATACTATAGAAAAAAGATTGATCAGCATTTCACACAATACCACCGAAAAAAGAAGATTGAAAAAACTTCAACACGAAAAAGAAAAGAGAAGAAAGGCAGCAGAAGAAAGTAAACAAAATGAAGGTTCAGAAGAATAATTTAATAAGCCTTGCAATATCTGCAATTTAGCAATTTCTCTGAAACTCTTTACTGTAAAGGCTTCTGACCAATATTGCTAAATTGCTAATTTGCAAGTGATGTGAAATTTGTTGTCGGAGATTAGAATTTGTCATCTAATTTCTTTAATAGAGAAGCAAAAGGAATTTGTTTACTAACAACAAATCAATAAAGCAAATTAATAAATACCTGTGAACTAGATTGAGGAGGTAAACAGTCATTATTTAAAACCTCACAGCCTACTGCATTATTGACCAAACTACATCCATCACAATTGTCACTTGGATTAACATTGAAAACAAGCTGATTACCATTTGTATATACCGAAATAATTGGAGAGAGAGCTATATACATTTCAATCGGAGTAGGATCAGTACTTTTAAATATATAACCATTAAATCCCCATATATAAATAGGGTTACTTCCTCCATTAGTTGTATTGGCAGTTACAGTCCAAGTGCTATTACCAATTGTTTGGTCAATCGCTAGGGCACAATGTGGTGTACCTGGATGGATATCAAATGTTGAAGCAGGTACAAACACGCATCCCTTAGAATCTTGGACTGTACAAGTATAAGTTCCATTACCCAAGTTATTAATAGAAGAAGATGTCAATCCATTAGACCAAGTATATGAATAATTACCCCAACCTCCTGAAGCTAAAACAGACGCGGAACCGCTTTTACAAAAATTTATGCTTGAATTTACTACATTAAGAGGACTAGGCGGGGATAAAACTTGAACACTGTTGGATACAGCTATACAGTTATTGGCATCAATAGCTGTAACCACATAATTATTTGGTTGTAAATTAGAGAATATAAATGAAGTGGGTGTATTTCCATCAATTGAATACGATATTGGCATACTTCCCCCAGTCGATGGAACACTTATATCTATTCTACCATCATTTGCATTAAAACATGTTAGATCATTCAACTTTGATATTATTGGAGCAGTTAAATTGGACTGTGGTCCAACAATAGGAATAGATTGGGTAGTTGTGCACTGTTTTTGGTCAGTGACTGTAACTACATAAATACCCACCCCTAAATTTGATTGGGTAGCAGGATTTGAAGTATTACTAATCCAATTTTGAACATTACTAGTCCACTGAAAAGCATAAGGTTGCATCCCCCCTGTAACATTAAGGGAGATAATTCCCGTTTGGTCTCCATAACAAAGTACTGATGTCTTAGAATTTACTAAAGTTATAGAAGGGTTTTGTAATACATTTACAGTTACACTACTATTGTCATTAGAATTAATACAGTTATTAATGTCGGATACTGAATTTATAGTATAGGTTTGAGTAGTTGTAGGTGAAACTGAAAAAATATAAGGCGAGCTTGTAGTGGTGACTGATTGAATAGTCGTTCCATTAGAATAATTGATATTCCATGGACCAGACCCAGTGAGGTTAATCATTATATTCGTGGATGTCCCTAAACAAATTGAACTGGATTCACTAGAAATAGTCGCTGTTGGAAGAGAATTTGATGTAACAGAAATAGTGGAATTAGATTGACAACCATTATTATCAGTAACTAATACGTTATAATTCCCTGGAGTGGAAACTGGAAGACTAGCTGATGTTTGGCCACCTGGTGTCCAAGAGAAGGATTGATAATTTGAAGGATTTGATACTGATAAAGTTATTGGTTGACCTTGGCATAAATTCATTGACCCTGAAGATGACAAAACAGTAGGAGGATTACAATTATAAGGGGCTGTGGAAATGCTTTTTACCCATATATAATTGATAGTGCCTGTAGGAGGATCAATTGCAGTTGAAACTGAAATATATGAGATATACAACTTTCCTGAAGGATCAAATGCTAATGAGGTGGTTTTAACAGGATTAGCTGAAAAATTATCAGTTCCTACAGATTCCCATAAACCGCTTACATTATTATATCTTCTTACTTCTGCTTTTCCTCCGCCTCCTCCCTGAATTCTTCCAAATGCTATATATGGAACACCATTTGGCGATATCGCCATTGATAAAGCAGATACATAACCTCCCGTTATATTTGAACCTATTGTTGACCAAGTTCCATTCGAGTATTTCATAACATACACACCCTGATTACTCATATCTATATAAGATAAATAAAGAGTGTTACCGTAAGTCAATAAACTAACATAGGTAAATTTATAGCTAGCAGTTCCTGTTGCTATAGGTTGTGCCCCTGCATCTTCCCATTTGTTTGTTGGGCTTGTTCCGCCTATATCATAATATTTGGCATTTAAACTATAATATACACTAGGAGAAGTTGTAACTGTCATGTAAGCAACATATGGTCTTTGAGAATTATCAAGGGTTAAACCAACCTCACCTATAACAGAACTTGAAGTTGTTGAAGGCCCTGCTAAACTTCTATCAATAGACCCTGCCATAATTGGGCTAAAACTTCTATTTCCAACAGATTCATATACATAAGCACCAGTGATCCCAGGATCACCTCTTAATTCGACATCAGAAATGTATAAATTGTTCACATTGTCAGCAACAAATGGTAAGGAAGCTGGTGTTAAATCAGTTATGATTGCAGCAGAATATGATGACCACGAACTAACACCATCGTACATAACGGTATTAGCATTAGTATACCACTGATAATTAATTTCCGTATTTCCAACAGCTCTAGCCCACAAATTTTGGTTATTATCAACAAACAAACTGGCTGTTCCAGCAGAATAATTAGGAACTGGAGGTACTGCCATAGCATTCCAAGTTATATTACCATCAAATTGGTAAACATTAAGATTATCAGAAGAACCATTTTGACTAGCGAATATAATTGTAGGTTGACCCTGATAAATACAAATATTATTATTAAAATAACTTGAATTAGTAATAACTGGATATGCACAAATTGGTGTGTTAATTATGTTATCATTTGGTCCAACTGGAGTCCAGTCAGATTGTGAAAATATTTTGCTACTTAATAGAAATAGATTAATAAATAATAATGTTCTTTGTTTATTCATAGACATTTTTGATTATTTATATTAAATAATTAACCATTGATATGACCGAATTTTTAAATTATTATTCGAAACCTAGGAGGGAAGCATTATTACGAATAAAGTTATATTAATAATTTCAAATATTATTTATCTTGAGCGATTTCATATTAGTAAGACAGTTACTCTTGATAATATCATTCGAAAAGTTCATTCCCATCTTCATAAAATCAAGGTCTAAAAACTCCCTGTAGTTAAAATTTCATAAGCTAGCAAACTTGGCAAATTGGCAATGTCTCTGGAACTTAAGCTAGTACAATATTTCCTCTAGTTGGACATTTCGCCAACTTTGCCACTTTCTAAAAAAATCATTATGAAAAACACTTTCTCTGAAATAGAAATCAGTTATACTCCAAAATACCTGGACTTTAGTAAAAGCAAAATAACCTCCTCTCAGGATGTATACGAGGTATTGCTAGAGCTTTTTGATAAAAATCTATTGACCGTTAAAGAAGAATGCATTGCCCTGTTTCTAAATAAAAGCAATAGAATAACTGGCTGGTATATGGTATCCTCTGGAGGGATAACAGGTACCGTAGTTGACATCAGATTAATTCTGAGCATTGCCCTTAAATCCCTTTCATGTGGGTTGATATTAGCGCATACACATCCTTCAGGGAATTTGAAACCATCTAAAGCTGACATTGACTTGACAGTTAATATTAAAGAAGCGGCTAAGCTGATGGATATAAGGATGCTGGATCATTTGATTATTTCAACTGAAGGGTTTTTTAGTTTTAATGATAAGGGTCAACTTTAGTTGGGCAGTCGGTTAAAATAATATACTAATAGATTTACTGAACATAATTAGATGAATAAATATTCGGAATAAGAAAGTTCGTACATTTAATAATTAGCAGCAATCTTGTTTGATATTCAAAAATCAAATCAGATTTGCTAAAATGATTAATATATGGACATTGACAAACTGAAAGACACAATACAAGATTGTAATCTTAATTTTTTAATTGGTTCAGGTTTATCTGTACCTTTTTTTTCAACATTAGGTAACATTGAAATATTACTAACAGATTTGAGTAAGAGTAGTTTAGTAAGTCCAAAAGAAAAGGAAATTATAAGAGCATCAATACTTGGAAAATACTTTGACACTGTTATAAAAAAGAATCCTTTAATTATTGATGATTCCAAAAAGGGACCAACTAAAAGTCAAGTCTTAAATAATTACAAGTCCTTTTTAGTAACCTTAAATACTATTGTTTTAAAAAGGAAGAGTACTTTGCTTAACAAACAGGTCAATCTATTTACTACAAACATTGATGTATTTATTGAAAAAGCGCTAGAATTAACCCAACTTGAATATAATGACGGGTTTCAAGGGAGATTTAAACCAGTATTTAGCCTGACTAACTTCAATAAATTAATCTACAAGAAAAGTTTGCATTACGACAATACATCTGAAATTCCTGTATTTAACCTCCTAAAAGTTCATGGTTCTTTGACTTGGAAATCTGAAAATGATAAAGTAATGTATTCTGACTTATCGAATCTTGAAGAAATAAAATTGAAATATGATTTAATTAAAGCTGATCTAATAGAATTTGATGAAACAAATGACATAACTCATTTTGAAGCAGAAGTTAAATCATTAACTTACAACAAAGGGTATTCTGAGTTTTTATCCTTCTATGATAAATTAGCTGTTGTAAATCCTACAAAAGAAAAGTTTCATGACACTATTTTAAATTTATACTATTACGAGTTATTGCGAGTCCTTTCGAATGAATTAGAAAAGGAAAATACAATTTTATTTATAATGGGGTTTTCTTTAGCTGACGAACATTTAAGAGAAATTGTATTAAGAGCAGCTAATTCAAATCCAACATTAGTATTGAAAATATTTGCTTTTGATGAAGAAGCTAAAAACACAATAGAAGAAAATTTAACTAAAGGAAATACAACAATAAGATATAATAATATCGAAATATTTATTCCTGAGCCTGGAGAAAATTATGATTTCAAGTCAATACATGATACAGTATTTAAGGAAGTTCTCTCAAAAATAGATTAAATAAGATGTCAGACGAGATAATTATAAAGGACTCCATCTTTAGAATAGGTAGTGTTGTATCAGTAGATGGAAGAGCTGTTCGTATATCAGTAGATAAAGTAAAAAATAGTTCTCATCTTCTCTATAAGAGCGATTTAATAAAAAATGTATCTGTTGGAAGTTATATTAAAATCATTAAGGGGTTCACAAAAATCATTGGTAAAGTCGAAGGTGAATATACAATTGAAGATAAAGGATTTTCTAAAAAAGAATACTCTAGCGATAAAGAAAAAGTAAGTAGATCATTGAATGTTAGTTTACTTGGATTTTTTAATAAAAGTGAATTTGAAAGAGGGATAAAAGAAATGCCCTTAATCGATAATGAATGTTATCTATTAGATAGAGTTGAATTTAATAAAGTTCACGATTTCATTAGAAAAGGTGACGAACCATTGACCATCGGTACGTTAACTCTAGAAAAGGGACAAGAAATACAAGTTGGTATCGATAGTCTCTTTGCTAGCCATATTGGTATTTTTGGAAATACAGGTAGTGGAAAATCTTATACGTTAGCTAAACTTTACTTTGAATTATTTAAAAAATTTAAAAATAAAGCAAGTTTTAAAACAAATGCTAAGTTCTTTTTAATTGATTTTAATGGAGAATATGTGAATGATGACGATAATATTATTGTTGGCAAAAAATATAAAAACATATATAAACTATCAACAAAAACTAATGGTGATAAATTCCCTGTCTCAACAGAAACTTTATACGATCCTTCATTTTGGGCTGTTATTTTAGAAGCAACTGAAAAAACACAAACTCCTTTTATTAGAAGAGCAATAACAAATTCATGGTTGGCTCAAAGAATAGAAAATAATGACTCACTGTTAGAATTGATTAAATCAAGGCTTTTGTTGGCTTTAGACAAAAACGACAAAGAACTTGGCTCAACTATTATCATTGATTTTTTATCTGAAATTGATAAATGTTTGCCAAATTCAAATATTTCCGAAGTTAGAGATATCTTAAGAGAGCATCTTGAGTATCATAATACAACTTATCAGTTCATGTATATTGATGATATGGGGCATAAATTTTATTCAGAAGACATGCGATCTCATGTTGTAAATGATTTGGAAAATATAGAATTGCCAAATATTGATTTTAATGATTTAGATAAACTAAAACTTCAAATTCTTTTTCAATATTATGATGATATCATTAAAGGACATTCCAATAGAGAACATCTTTCGCCACTTATTAAAAGAATGGAAAAGAGATTTGATGACATAAGAAAAGTTATAGAAATTAAGGACGATTTAATTGATGAAAAGAACTTTACAATAGTTTCTTTAAAGGAAGTTAATATTCATATGCGTAAAATCCTTCCATTACTTTTGTGTAAACAACTATATGATGAACAGAAAGCTAAAAATGATGAAACTTGTTATCTGAATATTATTATTGACGAAGCTCATAATATACTTTCAAGGGATTCAGATCGTGAAAGCGAACAATGGAAAGATTACAGATTAGAAACTTTCGAAGAAATAATAAAAGAGGGCCGTAAGTTTGGAGTATTTTTAACATTAGCAAGTCAACGTCCTTCTGATATTTCTCCAACCATTATATCTCAATTACATAATTATTTTTTACATAGACTTATCAATAACAATGATATTCTAGCTGTTGAAAAAACAATTTCATATCTGGATAAATTATCTTTCGAATATCTGCCCATTTTACCTACAGGTACATGTATATTAGCAGGATTATCAGCCCAGGTTCCTGTGGTAATCGATATTGGTAAAATAAAAGATGAACAAGAACCTAATAATAAAACAAGAAGTCTTATTAAAAACTGGAATTAACATTAGTAGGAGTAATTATTTGTATTCCTAATCTGATAATGTGAACTGACAAATAATTGCTTTAAACAATTTTAATTCTTTGAGATAGTATTTGTGTAAATTACTGTTTTCAATTACAAAACTTAGGTTAATTAATTTCTGATTGCTATATATGAAGACTATGATTTTCGATATTTCTAAAAACTCTGCTTTTACAGTTTGTAAGAAGGCTTTAAAGGAATTCAATTGCGATTTGGTCAAATCAAATTACTCCACTGGAATAATTGAAGCAGAAAAAGGTAGTAGCCTTCTTTCATTCGGGAGTAAAATAATCATTTCCTTGAAACCTAGTGGTAATGAAAAAATTAAAATATCTATTAAATCTAGTTCTCTGGGTATTCAGATAATTGATTGGGGAACTAATTCAGAAAATGAAGTAAGAATTATTGATATTATAGCAAATAAAATAAGATGAAACTTTATGTAGTTAATCCATATAATAGCCAAAAGATTTACCTAAATCTTATTGCATCAACAAGGCAAGAACTTGCTAATCAAATAGGTGGGCAAAACTTTTTTTTAAGCAATAATCTTTATAATATCATCAATGTATTTGCAGAGAATGACAGTAACAGCACAATAACTGGTTCGTTTGTAGGTGGTGTTGTTGGTGCTTTAGGAGGACCTGTTGGAGTATTAGTTGGAGGACTTCTTGGGGGACTAATTGGGAATAGTTCAGATGAAGTAGAAAATGCAAAAATCAGAAGATTCAATAATAGCTAATGAAAAACGGCAAATCAACATATGACTTCAAATTGATTTTTGCTTCTGCATTAATAGTAATTTTATTAGCAGCTATTTTCTTCTTTTTTTGGGACTATTCAAAAATTATTATTAGAACAATACTTGAATCAAGGCTGACCAACTTTCTTCTTTGGACGGTTACAGTCTTAATTTTCTTAATTCATTATTTCAAACATAAAGACAAAGAAGTTAAAAGTGAAACTATCCTAACTAAAAAGTTCGGTGTCTTTTTTGATAATGCATTAGGCGGTGTTACTTATGGAACAATTATTACAACTTCATTAACATTATTAAAAGGGCTTTACATACAAGAATTTTTTACAGATACACAATATTTTTTAGAGTTTAAAGACTTGGATTTAATGACGATTTTTGGTGTAATGATTTTCTTACTTTACTTCTCAGTTATGAAGGTGATTGATATTGCGAAAGAAACTTATAAGGTTCAACATACCGAACAAGTTTTAACAGAAGATAAGAAAATTGTAGTAATATCTGATGAACAAGATCAGGAAAAGAGTAATAATCATTAATGTAATCTTTTAATTCAAATGAGTATAACCCATCACATACTCAAAATCCTCCCATTTTCCCTCAATACAAAAACTATCATCCCTATATTTATATATATGCCTAATATTTCATTTTCTGATAATTCTGCTATTAGAAAATAGACCTAATTTCATATAAAACTCAGTTATGTATAAAGCCCATCTTTTCCTCTTTTTTTGCTGTATTAGTCTGTTCCCTAAACTTTCTTATGGCTGGGGAAGAACTGGTCATTCAATAGTAGCTGAAATAGCTTTTCAATATTTAGATGATTCAACAAAACAAACCATTAAAACTTATTTAGGTGATATGTCAATTGAGGATGCTGCAAACTGGATGGATGAAATGCGTTCCAATCATGATTATGATTACATGAAACCTTGGCATTATATTGATATTGAAAAAGGAGGGATCTATCAGCCAGGAGGAGAAAACATAATTACAGAACTTCAAAAAGTATTAGGGGAACTATCACATCAAAAGACAATCCCACATGATGAAGTAAGACTTGATGTACTTATACTTTTTCATTTAATAGGAGATTTACATCAACCATTACATACTGGTTATCCAATTGACAAAGGTGGTAATACAATAAAACTCACATTCCTTAGTGAGCCATCGAATCTACATAAAGTCTGGGATGATGGCATAATCGATATTGAACACATTACGACTAATACTTGTTTAGAAGCTTTTGGTTCTGTATATTCAAATAGACAGAAATTGGAACTACAAAATATAGATGTTGTAGAGTGGATGAATCAATCCCGTTTATATCTTGATAGTGTTTATGACTTCAGTGATGACAACATTGATATTACCTATTGTCAAAAGAATAGGAGAATTGTTGAACGGCAGTTATTCCTTGCAGGTATTAGGTTAGCTGGAATTCTGGAAGCTTACTTTAAAGATGCACCAAAAGAAATGGTGTCTAAAGAGACAATTATTCTTCCTAAGGGAACAATTACCCCTGATGAGGCAATTAATCATGTAGGGCAGAAAGTAACAGTTTGTGGTAAAGTGTTTGGAGGGAAGTATTTAGAGGAATCAAATGGCAAGCCTACATTTATAAATATCGGTGCAGCTTTCCCTAATAGCCCTTTTACAGTTGTTATATTTAATGATGATAGAATAAATTTCGATTACAAACCAGAAGAGTTTTTAAACAATAAACAAATCTGTGTAACAGGAACGGTCAAAGAATATAAAGGTAAAGCGGAAATTATAGTTTCTAAAGAGAGCCAAATTGTAGTCAAATAGCTGATATTAATACATCAAGACTTAAGCTTGTCTCATCATTAAAAGTAGAATAATATCCTCAATTATATAAGCTCATTATTTTTTCATTTGATTTATTCAATACTTTACATTTTAGCTTAATTTTAAATTAAACAAAATAATTAATTACTTGAGTTCGGAATGAATGAGTATGCTTCATTGAAACAACCTTTTTGAACCATATCATATGTCACATAGAAAATACCGTCTTTAGATTTATTGGTATTTCCCCAGGAATTTTGAACCTTGAATAATTTTGTTTTATTATTAAATCCGATTATACATACGCAGTGAGCACTAGTAAAAGGTCCTATACGGTTACTCCATATATTTAAGTCGCTGTAGAGAGGATTCCCAAATTGCCACATATCAGTAAATGAACTTGAGATTAAGAAAGCTGCAATTACAGGCTCTTTATTGGCCAAACAAATCCTTATCTGATCTAAATCATTGGGGTTAAGGGGTAACCAACCAGAAATAACTTTAGATATTACATTTTTAGTACTTAAACTGTTCGTTAAATTATTAGCAACTATTTCCGAGTCAACCTTATGTTGATAATCTTTTTGTAATGATACTTCCCTTGGCAATTCCTTAATAGTACAATCACCACTATTTAAAACAAAGTCCATAGCTGCGGGAATATTTAGCCCCCCTGGTTTATTCAAATTCATATTTCTTACATAAATAAAATCAGGACTATATTCATTTGATGGTTTGTATTCTTCATTTCCAGTATTCATAACGGTACTAAGACAAGTATAACCAATTGCATAGGCTACACAAGCAGAAAAATCATTTTGATTTATTGGTGTTGGAACATTAAGACTAATAGAATCATTTATACCATCGAATTTATCTGTCTTAAAAAAAATACATGGGCCTTTTCTTTGTTCGATTAATCGTTTTCTCATATTGTAGTATGCGGTATCACTCATTAAAAAACTTTGATCACTTTTAACTACGTCGTAAGTGAATTTAATATCATTTGAAGAAGCAAAAGTTTTACTAACCTTACCAGTAAATTTTGTTATCGCTGTCGCAGCAATTGAAAATAGAGGATTTATTTGGATATCACCTTCTTTAGAAATAGTGAATTTAACTTCAATAGTAACTTGATGGTCATCCAAAGGTCCCAAATTCTGAAGATTAGAAGCAGAAATTGCCGCTTTTTCAATCATAGAATTTAAATTCCTTAATGATGTATCTGTGACATCATCTTTCTCTAACTCAAATGGGCATACGATGCTATCATGTATTACAAATTTATTACTGCCACTACCATCTGATAACTTGGTGGGTGTTAAAATGAATGTTGCAGATTCGTCATCTATACTCGTATGAGTATAATTTGTTGTAACGACTGTAAATGCTACAAAACCTCCACTTTCAGCAGATGTTCCCGTATGATCAAAAGTCACACTTAAATTCTGAGGAACTATATTAATTCCATTTTCCCAACGAAGCTTTTGCAAAGATTTGTAAAATTTGTTTTGAATATCCTGTTCTAATTCTGTAATATCTCGTTCTCCTTGAATAGTAAATTTAGGTGTACATGAGGAGGCGCATAGCAGCCCAAATAATAAAAGAAGTTTAAAGCAATTCATAAAATTGTAATTTATTTTAGGGAAATTAGTGTATTCTATAATTGAGTTTATATAGTTAAGTCAAATAAATATATGACTTTTTTGTACTCAAAGTTCTAATTTACAATACTAAAACAAAATGGATGATTCATTTGAAATTCCAGTTGAATATAAAGGAAGAGAATATTCATTCTCTGCTAAACTTTTAAAACTTGGGTATATCTATAGATTCCTAGTTGATGTAAATAGAACGGAAGTATACTTTGAACAAGATGATGAAGGTAACTACAGAGCATTAGTTGATCCTTCTAATTTGGATGAAGGAGTAAAAATTAATAAAGGACTTTTGGAGGCAATCGCTATATCACTAAAAGAGATATTGGAATAATGAAGAAGAAACTTTCTTATTATCAACAACATAAAAATGAGGGGTGGTTTAAAGAACACAGGCGTAAGCTTGCTCAGAATTATCGTGATGCCCATCCTGAAGTAAAAAAATATCAAAAGGAATATAGTAAAAAATATAGTGTAATAAATAGAAAAGCTTTAAATGAATATCGTAGAACACATCCTGATCCAACTAGAAATGAAAGGGTAAATCGATTCAAGAAAAAAGAACGGGAAGAATTAAGGGATAATTATATCATTCAGCTACTAACAGGAACGGGTAAACTAAAAAAAGAAGATGTCACTCGTTCTTTGATAAACAAAAGAAGAAAACAAATCCTATTAAAAAGGAATAATAAAAAGAGCAGCGGTTAACAATTAATCTTATAAATTAATTTTCATTTTGTAAACATGACTTTGTATCAATTTAATTTTTTAGATGAATTGGAACAATCGGAAGTGTTGTGGGATAAAGGTGTAATGATAGGGGATCTAGAGGATAAAGTCTATAAATACATTTTATACCAGATTGATAGTTTTTATGTAGAGTTGAAATATCATAAAGAAAATAATGTTATTCAAGGGATGAAGACATTTGCAAGTACAGATGCACCATTGAAACCCTACTTAGATAAACTTGATTTGGATAAATTGCTTTAATTAAAAAAGGGCGGCCGGTTATAGCTACCCTTAAATCTGCAACGCTTGCAATATTGCAATTTGGCAGAATCCTCTGAAACCCTTTACAGTCAAATGATTTCAGGAGTTTGCAAATTTGCTGATTTTGCAGTCGATGTGATTTTTTTATACCTGCCATGAGCGTAATTATCTAAAAGGGAGTTCCTTACGCAGTCTTTTAGAAATTCATCGTATGTGCGCTCTGGAAATTGAATACTGGTGGCTATAATTAGCCCTGTTTTACGCTCAAAATCATTTGGTAGCATTTCATATAATTGTGCTTTCCTATGGCTTTTAAAATGGTTTTCTGAAGGTAAAAAATCATACATCCTAAAAGAGTGTTTAATACAGATTTTTACAATCCATAATGCGTTTCCAAAATCAATATCACTGCAATAAACTTTTTCTTCCTTTATTCCATCTTGAATTTGACGTAGGACTGTTAGAATCATGGCGATTTTATAGAATATTACTCCTAACCGCATAACAATAGCCGAAGCTTCTTCTCCTGCAAAGACATTTGAATTACTTAGTTCCTTGTCAAAAAATGAATCTACAGCTTCCCATTGTTGCTTATTAAGCATTACCTCCAAATGCAATTCAGAAAGTATATATAGTAATTCAAGATTCTGATATGCAAATGCTCCGAAATATTCATCAAGATTTGATTCTCCTTCTTTTGGACCAACTCCTTTCCAAACAGGATCAGAATTAAATACATAAAATAGAAACCTACTAAACAAACCATTCTCTGCCGAAGGAATTAAGTATTTAGCTTGATTAGGTGTACCCGTTAAACCAATTGCCAATCTTGGTTTATTTATAATATAATATTCATCATCTTTTTTTCTATTGATTGATACAGGCTCTGAATGAAAACTATTACGAAGCAGGTCACTGAAGTCACCCCAATCATTCTTGGTGACATTTGTTAAAGTATCAATCTCAGTTTCAAATATTAATCCACTTCCTTCATTAGCATTAAGATTGTTTAAGATTGCCGCACTACTTGAATTACCAGGGATGATTAATAATTTACGTTTTGGCCTTCTTAGTTTCATTTTATCTTCTCCATTTTTAAGCCTAAGATTATATTCCTTAAGTTTTTCTTTATACTCTTTTACCCATTTATTATGTAATTGCAATACTGTAACCTTAGCATACTTAAATACCGATTTACCACTTGCTGGTGGGGCCAACACCATTACAAATAAGTTTGGATAAACTGTTTGTCTTGCGTAAGAACCTCTAACGTTTTTAATGATACTTGAAATAGTACATAATATGCCAAGAAGAAAAACATCCTTCTCCCTTTTTGAAGTAAATGGTTTACATAAATCTTTAAAAAATTGAGGTAAATTATCATATAGCCAATTTGGAAAGAACGGTGTCTTATCAAAAGGCCTTGGGTTATTGTTGTCTGCGTTCATTTTTTTGATTTTTAAGTGTTATTAATATTTGTATTTGGAAACTCATTTATTAATTCTTCTAGAATCTCATGAGTAAATAAATATGTATCGATAGGTCCTGCGGCTTTACCTGCATATATAGTTAAGCAAGCCATGAAAATTTTATTTTCAGCTAACTTAGTTGGGCCATCTTCATTAATAAATCCTTTTTCTATCAATATATTTAACAGATAGGGAATATCAACGTCATCTGAAATATTACTTGCAACAGTACTGAGGCCATATAGCTCATTATCTATATCAACAATGATAAGTGATCTGTTGCGGGCTATTGTTTCTTGATTCATTAGTTTAATTTTTATGATTTAAAAAATTGATTAATTATAAATTGAATTCCATCATCTGAAATCAATATGTATTCATGATATTTGATAATTTTACCATACCCATTATTGATAGCGATTTGCTTAATTTTAAAATATTTATTCTTTAATAATTCATCTCGAATTAAGTCTGATATAGGATTGATAATTTCTTTTTCCCTTAGTAGCTTTATTAGATTTGTTCTTCCAATTTTTGAATTTGTTTTTTCTGAAATGATTTTAGCACTTTCAGTTAGGCTGTACCATTTTGGGTATTTGTTATATACATTAATACCTTTAGTTGAGAAAGTTGTCATAATTTTTTGTTTATATTAGTTAAAGAATTAAGTGAATGCTCTTTGATTTCATCAATTGAAGGGAAACGGTTACTTTCTAACCACTTGTCTAAATCACTCCTGCGGAATCTTAAGCATTTGCCTCCAGGCTTAGTGAAGCTGATCTTACGATAGTGAGTCATCTTAAACAACGTCGAGGGTGAGACGAAAATGTACTTAGCCGCCTGAGTTGAGTTCAAATATTCATTGTCTGAATTTTGCCTTTCAGATAATGTCTCAATCTTGTTTTGCTTTTTTATAGAATTTATTGAGGTCATAAATAATTTATTTAATTCAAAATTTAATTGAACTATAAAATTATCTATGGTTAATGGAGATGATTAGAAAATGATGATGATCATCATCCTATATCACTATCATTCTTATTTGGGGAGTATTGAGATAAGCTGTTCATCAACATCTTTTATTCCCACAAAATGTTGCTTTTTAAGTTTTTTATGAAAATTTTTATCCTTAGCTGAACTAAGAATTTTACTTGTAGCTGGTAAGCCACTATTCAAAAGAAATATTTTTGTTTTTTCAATTACGTTGGGTTCTAAATTTTCAAATAAGAATTTTATTTTGCTAATTATATATGCAACAGCCTTATTACTACAGCCAAATTGTATTTTTGGGAAATCAGTTTTAATGTCATCTGCCAAAAAAACTCTCCTAAAATCTTCTAAAGAAATACCAATTTTAGAACCTGAATTTTCATTAATTATAAATCTTTTCTCATTCACATGAAGGTTATAAATTTTGGGTATTAGCTTTTCTACTTGAGTTTTTGATCTTGGTTGGAAGGATATTTTTTCATTTTTTAATAGTGTAAGTTTTTTATTTGTTTTGATCAATACATTTGAATCATCCAAATCAAGATGTATAAAACTATCTTTAATCCTATCAATAAGAAATTTAAAATGTTTAATAATTATTATTCGATAACCGTATTCATCACTATAAAGGTTTTCATTATTATCAAAAATTGAATTTGTTAAATGCATTAAATGAGTTAAAATAACATTTCTAAATTCTGCTTTGTTTTTATTAGAATCGATAGAGAATATTCTTTCTTTAAAATAATTAATTGAAATTTCTTCTTGATTTATAAGTTCTTTTTCTAATATAAATGGAAGGTTAACTTTTACAGGCATTTTATCCATGCCCATTAGCTTAAGTTTATCTTGATATTTTTTGGGGAGATCATTGTATTCAGAAAAGAATTTTACTACTTTACTTTTATCTTTATTTTCCTGAAATGATTTTTCGTGAATATTCATCAAAAAAGAAACAAAATTTTCAAAAGGGAATAGATTTTCAAAAAAGCCTATTGGGAAATTTACACTTGAATTATAGGTTTCCATTTAAAAAATATTAAGAATCAATTTACTATTTTCTTATAAAAAGTCAATATTTTTATACTTATCTATAGAAGATACTCTTGAGACATTAAAACAAGTTTGTATGCAAATTGTATGCAAGGCGGAAAAGAAAAAGGGCTTCAATCGCTTGAAACCCTTGTCCACTTTGTGGGCCCACACAGATTTGAACTGTGGACCCCCTGATTATGAGTCAGGTGCTCTAACCGGCTGAGCTATAGGCCCGCTCTTCAATTTATTTTTGAAGAATAAGGCTGCAAATATAATCAAACAGCTTCAATTTAACGCTTCATTAAATTATTTGCCCTTATTTTGCAGCTTTAAACTCTGATATGAAGAAAATTATTTCCCTGTTATTCGCTTTAGCATTAATATCTTTTGCATTTGCTCAAACAAAAAAAGATAAAAGCAAGATCTCTCTTACTGACCGTGCTGCAGATCATTTTATGATCCAATTAAGTAGTGATCATTGGGCTAATTTACCCGATACTATAAATACTCATCAAAAAGGATTTTCAAGAGGCCTGAACATTTATTTTATGATAGATAAACCTTTTAAAACCGATCCAAGATATAGTGTTGCTTTTGGTTTGGGTATCGGATCAAGTAATATTTTTTTCCAAAATATGATCGTGGACCTTACCAATACCGGAACAGCACTTCCATTTGATACAACTTCTCATTTTAAAAAATATAAACTGGCTACCTCTTTTCTTGAGGCACCAGTTGAGTTAAGATATACAGTGCATCCTGAAAGAGAAAGCAAAAGCCTAAAATTCGCTTTAGGTTTAAAAGTGGGGTTGATGTTAGATGCACATACGAAAGGAAAAGATCTCGAAAATGATAACGGTGGTGTCATTGGCGCCTACACACAAAAAATAAGTAATACTATATTCTTTAATAATACCCGTTTATCGGCAACTGCAAGGGTTGGTTATGGCCATTTCTCTTTGTTTGGCGCATACCAGATCACTCCTTATTTAAAACCGGGAGCAGGGCCAGATATAAAATTTTTCCAGATTGGTATTTGTTTAAGCGGCTTATAAAAATTTTTAATCGTCTGCCATTGTAGAGGATTTTTGTTTGCAACTATCTTTCAATCATGTACCTTTGCTGCTCTACATCATGAGCGATGAAATAAAACACGAATGTGGCGTTGCTCTCATTCGTTTACGCAAACCTTTCAGTTATTACCAGCAAAAATATGGTTCAGTTTTGTACGGCCTTAATAAGCTGTACTTGTTGATGGAAAAGCAGCATAACCGTGGACAAGATGGGGCCGGTGTTGCAACTGTAAAATTAAATGTTGAACCAGGTTATCCTTTCTTACATCGTATTCGGAGTACTCACAATCAGCCGATTGCAGATTTGTTTTATCAAATAGGAAAAGAAATTTCTGAACTGGAAAAAAGTCAACCTGATATAAAAAATCATCCCGGCCTGATGAAAGGTCATGTTAGATTTCTTGGGGAGATATTACTTGGCCATTTGCGCTACGGTACTCAGGGAAAAAACAATGTTGAATATTGCCATCCTTTTATAAAAAGAAATACAATACCTGCAAGAAATTTAGCGCTGGCAGGAAATTTTAATCTTGTAAACATTGAAGAATTATTTAGCTTAATAAACATTGATCCAGGAGATTTTGAAAAGCAAAGTGATCTTGCTGCAATGATGGAAGTATTGTATCATTTTTTGGTAAAAGCAGATGAGGCTTTTCCCGGAAAGCTGGACATTGTAAAAGTTTTGAAAAAGGCTGTGCCTCTTTTTGATGGGGGTTTTAATTTCTGTGGACTTATTGGAAATGGGAATGCTTTTGTAATGCGAGATGCCCATGGTATCAGGCCTTCATATTATTATGTAAACGATGATGTAATTGTAGCAGCAAGTGAAAGAGCTGCTATTCGGACAGTTTTTAATGTAGGTGAAAACGAAGTACAAGAATTAATGCCGGGCAATGCATTAATTGTATACCCGGAAGGAGATTATAGTATCGAACAAATAGTAGAACCAAAAGAAAGGAAAGCCTGTAGTTTTGAACGAATTTATTTCAGCCGTGGCAGCGATGAAAAAATTTATCGTGAAAGAAAAGCGCTTGGTTATTATTTAAGTGAGCCTGTATTAAAAAAGATTAAGTATGATTTAAAGAATACAATCTTTTCTTTTATTCCTAATACAGCTGAAACTGCTTTTTATGGCTTAGTAAAAGGTGCTCAGGATTATCTGGATAAGATAAAAATAGAGAAAATAAAAAGTTGGGGTGATGATCATGACGATGAGAAACTAACCGAAATGGTTACCCGAAACGTTCGAATAGAGAAGATCGCCATTAAAGATGTAAAGATGCGTACATTTATTACGGAGGATATTAACCGAAATGAAATGGTACAACACGTGTATGATATTACCTACGGAACAGTAAGAAAAAATATAGATACGCTGGTTGTTATTGACGATTCGATCGTGAGAGGAACAACATTGAAAGAAAGTATTGTAAAAATGCTTTCCCGTTTAGAACCAAAACATATTATTATAGTTTCTTCAGCACCACAAATACGTTATCCGGATTGTTATGGAATTGATATGAGCAAGATGGGTGATTTTATTGCATTTCGGGCTGCAATTGAATTATTAAAAGAGCAAGGAAAAGAAAATTTGTTGGATGAATTATTGGTTCGGTGCAAAAACTTGCAGCGTAATAATCAATTGCATATTGAAAATGTGGTAAAACAAGTATATAAACCATTTTTACTAAAAGAGATCTCTAAAAAAATAGCCCAGCTTGTTACACCTCCTGAAGTTAATATCCCTGTTGATGTGATCTTTCAAACTATTGAATCTTTACATAAAGCTTGCCCAACTAATTTAGGCGATTGGTATTTCACTGGAGATTATCCTACACCAGGTGGCAACAAAGTTGTAAATAAAGCTTTCATAAATTATATGGAAGGGAAAAATGTTAGAGGCTATTAATTTGAATATTCATTTTTATTACTGATGAAGACCTTGCTCATCATACGTCACGCCAAAAGCAGTTGGGATATAGGAACACTAAATGACTTTGAACGTCCTTTAAATGAACGTGGTAAAAAGGATGCACCAGAAATGGCTAAAAGATTATTGGATAAGAAAATAATCATTGATGCTTTTGTTTCCAGCCCTGCAAAACGTGCAAAAAAGACGGCAGAACTTTTTTGTGAAGTTTATAATCATAAAGAAGAAGATATTATATTTATTTCAGCGCTTTACCATGCAAATTCACATGCCTTTTATCATACAATAGAAAATTTTGCTGATACATATAATACTGTTGCGATCTTCTCTCACAATCCGGGTATTACATCATTCGTAAATGAATTAACCGAATCTCTCCGCATTGATAATATGCCAACTTGCGGAGCATTTGCAATTAAGGTCGATACCAACAAATGGAAGGATTTTAAAAGATCAAAAAAAGAATTTTTATTCTTTGATCATCCAAAATTAGCATGAGCTATTTCTTTAAGGATTCAACAAATTGTTGAATAACATTCTTATACTCTTCCATATTGAATGCAGGAATATTAAATGGAAATTTTTTAGCTTTTTGTAATGATTCGATCAAAGAAAAATTTTCCTGTTCAACGTAAAAAAATATTTTCCGTTCCATTAAATGTTTTGCTAAATATTCCTGTTCTGTTTGTCCCGGGGTTGGAATAAGAATAGCTTTTTGTTGAAGCTTCAACAAATCCATTACAGTAGTATAACCGCTTCTGCTTATTACATAATTTGATTGTTGAATAGCAAGGTTTAATTCCCTTGATGAAAGATGACTAACTATTTTAATTGATGAATTAGGACTTTGCTTTATTGATTGATTTGAAGGCAAGCCTCTTACAAACAATACACTGCCTTTATAATCCTTTAATTGTTCCAATAAAATATCTTCAAAAATAGTTCGCTGAGGTTCAGGACCAGAAATAACAATGGCGAGATCATATTTTTTTTCTATGCTATTTATTTTTTCAAATCTGGAAAGTCCTCCCAAGTAAGTTAGTTGATCCGAAATATTTTTGGGATGAGAAAGTTCACCCGAAATATTTATATCTCCTTCGAAATCAGGAACCCAGCAAACAGAATATTTTTTAATGAACCAATAATGAATTTTTTGTGCAACTTTTTCTGTAAAATCATTCTCTGTTTTTATCAGTAGCTGATGGGTAATATAAACCGAAGGAATACCCGAAAAATATAGCCCAAATCGATTATCCGAAATAATGGCATCAATTTTGTTCATTTTTATTGCTCTTTTGAGCCATTGATGTTCTTTGTAAATAGAATAAAGCAATCGGGGAATTTGTAAAAATATCTTTAAGGGCAGCCAAAATTTTAGATAACTATATCGAATACGGTAGCCAGTTAACGGGATAAAAACAAGTTGCGGAAATTCATTTTGCAATAACGATTGAGTAGAATTTTCTGCAGCTATTAGTACTTCGCAACCCTGAACAAGTAATTCGTGAATAATCGGAATGCAACGGGTTGCATGACCAAGGCCCCAGTCTAACGGAGCAATTAAAATACGATGTTTGTGCGCAATTATATTAAAATTATTTTCGCTCATCCTATCACAACACGATAATTATTTGTGAAAATAGTTTAATTTAGTAATCTAATTCAGTATGAAACGATATTTCACTATTGCACTGTTGATTATGCTAACCGTGAGTTTGGTTGTTGCCGGTTGTTCCTCTTCAAAAAAGGGACAATGTGGTTGCCCTGCTAAACAAGGAATGGTTGGATACTAATTAACCTGCTTAAAAAACAATACACAACAATGAACAAGTCAAACCGGGATTTACTGGTATTGTTCAATCAGGATTTGATGAGCCCTCAAGCTATGGAGCATGAAGTTGACATGTTGCATGAATTACTGTATAATGTAGAGAGAACTGATAACGTAATTACCTCTCACGAAATAATTGACCTCAACAAATACAAGATTATTAATAACAGTTCTCATCTTCGCAAAATCCTTCGTCAAAAAGAATTAAAAGCATTTGTGTTTTTAAATAATAAGAATTAGAATAATTAACGCTTCCTTATATTTTTAATTTTTGTATCAACAATATCTCATTAATCAACATCGTTGTGTCACTCACTTATACTGAATACCATTAAGCAGGATTTCAGATTATTTATAATTTTTTTAGTTGATAAAAATAAACTTGAGGATATTTATCATTCTTTCGAAGAATCTTCATTAAACCTTTTTTCAGCATCTTTTGCTTTCTCAAAATCCAAAATCACTGAATTAATACAATACCGCAAACCTATTGGTGGTGGACCATCTTCAAACACATGTCCCAAATGAGCTTTACATCTGCCACACATTACTTCAGTACGTTTCATACCATAAGTATTATCAGCAGCATAAATAATACTCCCTTTTGTGATTGGCTCAAAAAAACTTGGCCAGCCGCAACTACTTTCAAACTTTGCATTGCTTTTAAATAACGGGTTTCCGCATGCTGCACAATAGTAAGTACCTGTATCAAAGATATCCCAGTATTTACCAGTAAATGCATGTTCCGTTCCTTTTTGCCTTGCAATATCATATACATCTTTCGGTAATATTTTTTTCCATTCATCCTCACTAATAGTTATTTTGTTAGTATCAGTATTTGAATAAACGGGGTTGTCTTTTTTTAATGTTTCCATTTTTAAACTAGTGTTTTGATTGTGAATTATTGAATTACATCCTGCAATTAAAGAAAACAATATTACCGGAAGTGCTTTTATTCGCATCGTGCTACTTAACAAGTTTGATTTAAAATAGTTCTTAAGATACACCAGCATTTTCTCATCAGTTTTCGGGAATTTATTTTCTATGTTAAAGGAAATATAAAATCATCCAGTATATTTGTTGCAACAGAAAGCCTAACAATCAATATGTTTAATTTAATACTTTTTGGCCCTCCGGGCAGTGGAAAAGGAACACAAAGCGAGAAACTAATTGCCAAATATGGCTTTAAGCACCTTAGCACTGGCGATTTGCTACGTTCTGAAATAGCAAACAAAACATCATTGGGACTGGAAGCAAAAAATTTTATGGATAGCGGCCAATTAGTTCCCGATGAAGTGGTGATTGGAATGATAAGTTCTGCATTGGATAGTAATGCCGATGCAAAAGGTTTTTTGTTTGATGGGTTTCCCCGTACAGATGCACAGGCAGAAGCGCTGGATAAATTATTGAAAATTAAAAAAACAAATATAGGGATTATGCTGGCGCTGGAAGTAAGTGAAGAAGAACTTTTGACCCGTTTATTAAAACGCGGAGAAACAAGTGGCAGAAGCGACGACACCAATGAAAAAGTAATACGGGCAAGGATAGCCGAGTACCATAGGAAAACTTCGGCAGTAGCTGAGTATTATAAAAAATCCACCGCTGTAGAATTGATAAAAGGAGAAGGGACAATAGAAAGTATTTTTAATGCGCTTTGCAAAGCGATAGATAAAAGATTATAAAAATCATTTTTATTTTTTTAAGGGCGGACCGAATAGGTCTGCTTTTTTGTTTATTAATAACAACTGGATAAATAAGAACATTTATATTTTGGAGTAACTTAGTATACATTTAATGCACATAAAATAAATCTATTTATATGTCTGAAGGATATGTAAAAACCGAAACACACCAGGGAATAACAACGATTGAATTCTTTCATCCGCAAAGCAATTCGTTGCCGGAAAAATTGCTGGAAGAAATAGCCAGAGAAATTCATTTTGCAGGAATACACGCTGAAACAAAATTGATTATTCTTAAAAGTGCTGGTGATAAAGCTTTTTGTGCCGGTGCATCTTTTGATGAATTAAGTAAAATAAAAACAGAAGCAGAAGGTATAATTTTTTTCAATGGGTTTGCTCACGTAATTAATGCAATGCGTAAGTGTCCTAAATTTATTATTGGCCGCATACAAGGAAAAGCTGTTGGTGGTGGAGTGGGCTTGCTTGCAGCAGTTGATTATGCCATTGCAGTTGAAAATGCTGAAGTAAAATTAAGCGAACTTTCTTTTGGTATTGGTCCGTTTGTAATTGGCCCTGTAGTTGAAAGAAAAATTGGTGTTTCAGCTTTTAGTGCATTGGCTATTGATGCAGCAAGCTGGCGTAATAGTGAATGGGCAAAAAGAAAAGGATTGTTTGCAGAAGTACATGCCAACATTGAAAATATGGATGAATCAATTCACCGGTTAGCAAATTTTTTATCGCATAGCAGCCCTGAAGCAAATGCAGAAATGAAAAAAATTTTCTGGAAAGGAACTGAACATTGGGATGAACTATTAAAAGAGAGAGCAGCTATTAGTGGAAAATTAATAGTGACAACATTTGCGAAGAACGCAATTGAAAAAATAAGAAATGTAAAAGTAAAAAATTAACCCTTTTAACTGATGCTATAAATTATCATATTTATATAATGGGTCAATTGCTGTACCGGGTGGCATTTCAAATACCTGTTTAATAATCCCATCTTTCAATCCATATACCCAACCATGCAAGAATGGTGCATTTTCGTCTTTCCATGCCCGTTGTATTATAGAGGTTTGAGCAAGATGTAGAACTTGTTCTTTCACATTCAATTCTACCAACCTGTCAGTTCTTTTTTCTTCATCTTTAATGGCATTTAATTCTTCTTTATATAAATGATACACATCTTTTATATTTCTTAACCACATATTTAATACAGGTTTGTAATCAAGACTGTCCATTGCTGCTTTTATACCACCACACCCATAATGGCCGCAAACAATTACGTGCTTTACTTTTAAATACGATACAGCAAAATCCAATACACTTAAAAGATTAACATCGGTATGCACTACCATATTGGCAATGTTGCGATGCACAAAAATTTCTCCGGGTTGTGTGCCGGTAATTTTATCAGCAGGCACACGGCTATCGCTACAACCAATCCATAAAAAATCGGGACGCTGTATTCCACTGAGACGCTTGAAATAATCAGGATCGGAAACTAACTGTTGTGCTGCCCATTCTTTATTTGCTTGTAATATTTTTTCGAATGATTCCAATTTTTTATAATTGATTAGTTTAGTAAAGATATGGAGTACAAGTGAGTGACACAACAATGCCAAATAGAAAACAAATGCTGATAACAAAACTAAATATTCAACCCACCACAAGCACTGATAACCTGCCCCGTTACATAGCTGCTCAAATCACTTGCTAAAAACAACGTAACATTTGCAATGTCTTCTGTAGTTCCGAATCTTCCTAACGGAATGCCTGCTTTATATTTATCTGCGGCTTCGCCTTCTTTCAAATAGCCCGTCATATCTGTTTCTACAAAGCCCGGCGCTATTGCATTACAGCGAATGTTGCGGCTTCCCAATTCTTTTGCAATGCTTTTTGTAAACCCAATAACACCGGCTTTCGATGCCGCATAACTGCTTTGCCCCGCATTACCAATTTCGCCAATAATAGAACTCATATTAATGATACTACCACTCTTCGCTTTCATCATCGGACGAATAACCTGTTTGGTAATATTGAAAACACTTTTAAGGTTTACATTTATCACTTCATCCCATTGTTCTGCGCTCATGCGTAACAGTAAGTTATCTTTTGAGATGCCAGCATTATTTACGCAAATATCAATCTTGCCAAATTCCTTCAATACATCGTTTATAAAAGTTTCGCTGGCCGCAAAATCAGCTGCATTACTTTGATATGCTTTTGCTTTTACCCCCAATTCAGCTAGTTTATGTTCCAATGCTTTTGCTTTGTCGGCGCTGCCGCTGCTCACGTATGTAAATGCAATGCTGGCACCTTGTTCAGCAAATTTGATTGCAATACCTTCGCCAATTCCACGTGCTGCTCCAGTTATAATTGCTACTTTTCCTTCCAATAGTTTCATTTTATTCCTTTATGTTATCAGCAAATGTAAATAATTCAACATTGTTGTGAACTTGTTCTGTTATTTTTCTTTTTAGTAAAAAGAAAAAATAATCTCACTTGTATATTTTATTTTCTATTCAACTTTTTTGTTTGCAAGAGAAAGTATTTCTTCGATAATTATTCTTTCATTACTCAATCTTGGCACTTTGTGTTGCCCACCCAGTCTACCTTTGCTACGAAGCCATTCTTTAAATGTTCCTGCTGGTAAAGAATGTACTATTGGTAAACGCAATGCAATATTTTTATACCGCTTGGCTTCATAATCACTGTTGATATTTTTTAATACGGTATCTAGTTCAGTAATAAATTGTTGAAAATTATCCGGCTCTTTTTCAAATTCTATTAACCATTCATGAGCGCCATTATGATGCTCACTGAAATAAACAGGCGCTGCTGTATATTCTGTAATAACTGCTTTTGTTTTCTCTGCAGCAATCGCAATAGCTTTATCCGAATTATCAACAATCACTTCTTCCCCAAATGCATTGATATAATGTTTTAACCGACCACTAACCTTTATCCTGTAAGGATTAACAGAAGTAAACTGAACAGTATCTCCAACCAAGTATCGCCACAAACCACCATTGGTAGTTATTATCAATGCATAATTTTTACCAATCTCCACATCTTTCAAACCAATAGTTTGCGGATTGGACTTCCCATATTCTTCTACCGGCATAAACTCATAAAAAATTCCATGATCAGTGAATAATAACATGCCCTCATTGTTTGGCAGATCCTGACCGGCAAAAAAACCTTCGCTGGCATTATAAATTTCTAAATAGTTTATTGGTTTACCAATGATCTTATCAAATTGCTCACGGTAAGGTATAAATGAAACACCGCCGTGAATATATAATTCCAGGTTTGGCCATACTTCATATATAGTTGACTTATTTTTTATCTCTAAAATCCTTTTTAATAATAAAAGTGTCCATGTTGGAACACCAGCCAGCGATGTTACATTTTCTTCGGCAGTTGTTTCGGCAAGCTTTTCAATTTTATTTTCCCACTCATCTAATAACGCAACACTTAATTCTGGCGTACGAAGCCATTGTCCCCAAAAGGGCGAGTTTTGCATTAACACAGCGCTGAGATCACCATATTGAATCTCTTCATTTACTTTACTTATTTGATGAGAACCCCCAACAACAAGGCTTTTACCTGTTAATAGATCGCTGGAAGGAAAATTTTTATAGTAAGTAGTTAGTACATCTTTGGATGCCTGGTAATGATTACCTTTCAAACTTTCTTCGCTTACGGGAATAAATTTACTCTTATCACTTGTAGTTCCGGACGACTTGGCAAACCAGGTAACCGGTGTGTTCCATAAAATATTTTCTTCGCCATTCATCATGCGTTGTATGTATGGCTTTATATCATCATATTCATGAATCGGAACATTTTGTTTGAATTTGCGAATGGAAAAAAGTTCTGAAAAATTATATTTCTTACCAAACTCTGTGTATTGTGCAGATGTAACCAGGTCCTGCAAAACTTCTCTCTGAGCTGCAATTGGATTAGCACTCCAATTCTCTATACGCCACGAACGCATACGTGCAAGCCTTGAAATCGTTGGGGATAAGATTTTCATTGATCAGCAAAATACAGAATAGAATTGGAAAGTTAAAATTGATTACGAATTGTGTCTCAGATCAAACGCAGTTATTGTTTTAATAAATATCTGATAGTTTCCCTGAATATTAATTCTCTGACGCTTTTAGATAAAATAAGATCGAATTAATATCTGCTTTTAAATTATCCAATGATCCTTTGAAGGATCTCATTTCTCCAACCTTTGTTTTTATTTCAGGTATATTATTTTTATCGGCAAAATCTTCTAAAAAAGAAAAATTTTCTGAAAAAGAAGAAATGAAATGTTTAAAACTTTCATATTCGGCAATGCTTTTTGGAATGGCAGTAACCTTAAATGAAAGTGAATCTTTTTCCTCTTCCATTTCTATATTTTCAATTTCTACAACGTTACTTTCCAGGGTCCGGATAATGTTCTCTATTGAAGGAGTATTGGACATTTTCGCATCATCATGCAAATAATCTTTACGTTTCAATACAAAATTCTTTCCAAGGTATAAACGCCGTACCTGCTCATCATCGGCAAGTTCTTCGGCAGTGCCGTGTTTAAATATTTTCCCATCAATTAAAAGATAGGCCCTGTCGCAAATAGACAGTGTTTCATTTACATTATGGTCGGTTATTAAAATACCAATGTTCCTGTATTTAAGTTTTGCAACAATGGCTTGAATGTCTTCCACAGCAATCGGGTCAACACCTGCAAAAGGTTCATCCAATAAGATAAATTTTGGATCAACAGCTAATGAACGTGCAATTTCCGTTCTTCTTCTTTCGCCACCGCTCAATGTATCTCCATCATTTTTTCGCACTTGTTGCAAATGAAATTCATTCAATAATTCTTCTAGTCTTCTCTTTTGTTCTTCTTTGCTAAGTTTAGTCATTTCCAATACTGCCTTGATATTATCTTCCACACTTAGTTTTCTGAAAACACTTGCCTCTTGCGGAAGATAGCCGATTCCCATTTGCGCTCTTTTATACATTGGCAGTTTGGTAATATTAATGTCATTCAAAAAAACTTCACCTTCATCCGGCTTAACCAAACCCACCACCTGGTAGAATGAAGTGGTTTTTCCCGCACCATTTGGACCTAATAATCCAACGATTTCTCCCTGCTTTACATTAAAGGAAACTTTATTAACTACAGTACGGCTACCGTAAACTTTTACAAGGTCTTTTGTATAAATAGTAAGGCTCATTGAAGCAAATTTAGTATAAAGAAATAAAAGGGCTATTGTGAGGTTTTATTTAACAGCAGTTTGTGTTTTATCCTTTGTTAACTATGTTTGCAGATATTTTATAAAAGATGAAAGTAACCGACCACATAAAAGAAGCTAAAGGAACACCAGTTTCTTTTGAAATTCTTCCACCATTGAAGGGAAAAACAATGGATTCAATTTATACCCATTTGGACCCGTTGATGGAATTTAACCCTTCGTTCATCAATGTTACTTATCATCGTAGCGAAACGATGTTTAAGAAAAAAAGTGATGGCACTTTTGAAAAAGTAGAAGTTCGCAAACGTCCCGGCACTGTGGCTATTTGTGCAGCTATAAAAAATCATTATAAAGTAGATGCAGTGCCACACTTGATTTGCGGAGGTTTTTCTAAACGAGAAACAGAAGATGCTTTGATTGATTTGAACTTTTTAGGTATTGATAATGTATTGGCATTAAGAGGAGATGCTGCTAAAAACGAAGCCCACTTTGAAGCAGAATCTGATGGACATAATTACGCCATTGATTTAATAAAACAGGTAATGAATTTAAAGAATGGTATTTACCTGGAAGAAGATATAAAGAACGGCGGCAAATCTGATTTTTGTATTGGCACTGCCGGTTACCCTGAAAAACATTTTGAAGCGCCGAATTTAGAAACCGATTTGCTTCGCTTAAAAGATAAAGTAGATGCTGGCGCTGATTATATAATGACACAAATGTTTTTTGATAACCAGAAATTTTTTCAGTTTGTAAAAGAGTGTAAGGCGATAGGAATTAATGTGCCCATCATTCCCGGATTAAAACCTATTACCAATAAAAAACAGTTGAGCATTTTGCCAAAAGTGTTTCATGTAGATATTCCCACCGATTTATCAAATGCTATTGCAAAAGCCAAAACGGATGATGAAGTGGAACAGATAGGAACCGAGTGGTTGATACAACAATCCAAAGAGTTAAAGAAATTTGGTGTGCCGGTATTGCATTATTATACCTTGGGAAAACCAAAGGTTATATATAATGTAGTGAAGGCTGTTCTTTAATTAAGCAATTAAAGAAGGAAAGAATTAATAAATTTTATGCTGGTATTTTTGGTACCAGCATTTGTTTTTTAATTAAGCATCGTTGTGTCACTCACTTGTACGGAATACCTTTATTGAGTTTTTTGATATCGGCACGTTACTATTTGCATTCAGATTTGAGAGTAATAAAGATGTAGTATATTTTTGTGTTTAAATAATCATAATACGATGAGCAATGATAAAGATTTGGTAATGCAAAAGTTTGAGGAATTTAAAAAGGATTTTGGACAAACTATAGACCTTGTGGGTGATGCTGTCGATTCATTTAATATTCTTATTAAAAAACATGGATTTAATCTTGAAGAAAAACTACATGCAAAAGGGATGACTCGTGTCAAAAAAAATACCTTAGAATTATTAATGAAAATTTTTGACACCTTCAAGGAGGATTTAAGAATACATCTTCCAGAAGGTGTAGAAGAATTTGAACTAAGGGTTAGAAATTCACTTGAAAATACAAACAAAGATTTGTTAGACTTGGATAAGTATTAAAACAAAAAATTAATAGGGCGATTTTTTGCAGTTGTTGGTATTTTCACCAACAACTTTCGTTAAGATAGAAATTTCATACCTCTTTTCAATTTGGCTCATTGTTGCTCTCTCATAAATTGCCTATAGTGTTTCAGAGAATGACTCTCTCTGTTTTTATCAACGGCTGTCCATACACTCCAACAATCATTAGGCATTGGTTTTTGCCAAGCATGTTCAGCAGCGCTTCTAAAGTTGGAAAAAGGTATGACTGAACCGTTGATAACAAGTTCAAAAAAACCATCTTCAGTTAAATGCCCCGAATAAGTCTTTCCTTTAAATTGACCAATTATTGTTGTTTCAGTTGAAAGTATTCCTTTCCTAATTAAATCCTTGAATTCCTCATTTGGTATTAAATCGCCATTCTCTTGTAAAACATAATTTATTTCATCAAGAGCATTTAGTGTGTCACGCAAAAGAGATTTTATTCGAGGAATGTCTTGGTCAATAAACGAACTGTCATTTTTTTTATCTTCAAAGCCACTTAAAAGATTATCAAAAATAACTCTAGATTCTTCTTCACTCGTATTCGGATAAGCTTCAAAATAATCTTTTTCCAATTGGGTTAATTCATTGCAGTAGTGTTCAACACTTGTTCGCTTAATCCTCAAGCGATACTCAAATTGTCTTATGATGTCTTTGAATAAACTTTCTAGTTGATTAATTTTTTCCTGCATAAAACGATTTAGGGTTTTATATTAATTTATAAATCTAAAACATTCTATCTATAAAAATCAAAGTTCAGTCACCCGACTTCCCATCAAAGTCACCTGACTTTGCTTTAAACCCACCTGACTCTGAACCAAACCCACCAGACTTTGGCTTAAAGTCACCTGACTTTGCCTCAAATCCAGCTGACTCAGCCCTAATCCAACTGACTTTGCCTTAAAGTCACCTGACTCAGGACTAAATCCACCTGACTCTGAACAAAAGTCACCCGACTTTGGACTAAAGTCACCTGACTTTAACCCAAATCCACCTGACTCAGCTTTTTGCTCCTAAAAAATTAAAAAAAATCGTAATAAAAAAACTATACTTTACACCTGTTAATAATTTTTTTCATCTAAACTCTAAAAAAATGATTCGAACTCCCGGCGTAAGCATGGATTTTAAAAAAATTACCATTGCTGACAAAATTGTTTTTGGCAATAATGTTGTTGTTGCCTTAGCAGCCAACGTACCTACTTTTGCTGTGCCCGACGTACCATTAGCTACTTTAACTGCTTTAACTACTACTCTTAGTAATGCAGCACAGGCAGCAGCAGGCGGCGACCACCAAAAAATAGCAACCATGCATGCCGCAGAAAAAACATGGGAAACTACTTTTGGCACCGAAGCTAAATATGTAGATAGAATTGCCAACGGCACCCAGGCCACCATTCTTTTGGCCGGATTTGTAGCCACCAGTTCTCAAACCACTATTGCAGCAGTGCCAGCCATTGCACATATTAGTAAAGGAGTTGCAAATGCCACAATGCCCGGCAGCATTCATGTAGAAGTTGATTTTGATGCAACTGCAAAAAACTATTTATGCATTGTGTCTTCTACCAACGCACCTATAGTTTTAAATGGTAATCAATTTATACTTGCCAACAACCCAACGGTAATTGCATTTATAAGTGATAGCCACCGCAAGTTTGATTTTAGTGGACTGCCAAGCCGTGCAGATGTATTTGTATCGGTAGTAGCTCAAAACTCCACCGGTTCAGCAGCTCCATCTTCTCCTTTAAGTTTAAGAACGTTGTAGTTTCTACAAGCTCAACTTGACAAAATAAAAAAATACCCTGCTTATAGCGGGGTACTTTTTTACAAACAGCAGAATGATTATTGAAGATTCAATCCTTCACTTCGTTCAGGATGACAAAGAAAAAAGTTTAATAACGGTATGCCGTACAAGTGAGTGACACAACGATGCTGAATAAAGAAATATAGCTTGTACCAAAACCTGTATTTTTCTTCCTCAAAAACGCATAACTAAATAATTTACTAAAAAAATACTAAAAAAATTAGTGTGAATAAAGAAAAGCTATTATCTTCGTTTCCGGATTTAAATTTACTACGCAAAACCAGATACATCACTTATAAAAATTAAACACATGAGTAACGCAGAAAAATTAAAAGCACTAAAACTAACCATTGATAAAATCGATAAAGATTTTGGTAAGGGCTCGGTAATGATGATGGGCGATAAGCCTCATATTGAGCAGGAAGTAATATCAACCGGCTCGCTGGGATTGGATGTGGCATTGGGTATTGGCGGTTTGCCTAAAGGAAGAGTGGTTGAAATTTATGGCCCGGAAAGCAGCGGTAAAACAACCATCGCCATTCACGTAATTGCCGAAGCACAAAAGAAAGGTGGCATGTGCGCATTCATAGATGCGGAACATGCATTTGATAGTTCGTACGCAAAAAAGTTAGGTGTTGATATTGATAATTTATTGATATCGCAACCGGATTATGGCGAACAGGCGTTGGAAATTGCAGACCGTTTGATATTGTCAGGCGCTTTGGATGTAGTGGTGATAGATTCTGTGGCAGCATTGGTTCCTAAAAGCGAATTGGAAGGAGAAATGGGCGATAGCAAAATGGGATTGCAGGCAAGATTAATGAGCCAGGCGTTGCGTAAATTGACTGCTACCATTTCTAAAACAAATTCATGCTGCATTTTTATTAATCAGCTTCGTGAAAAAATAGGAATTATGTTTGGCAACCCCGAAACAACTACCGGTGGTAATGCATTAAAATTTTATGCTTCTGTTCGTTTGGATATTCGCCGCATGGCGCAAATAAAAGATGGTGATGAAGCTGTTGGTAATCGCGTAAAAGTAAAAGTGGTGAAGAATAAAATGGCGCCTCCATTCCGTAGTGCAGAGTTTGATATTATTTTTGGTGAAGGTGTTTCCAAGAACGGTGAAATTATTGATATGGGTGTTGAACTGGGCATCGTACAAAAAAGTGGTAGCTGGTTTAGTTACGATAGTAATAAACTTGGACAAGGACGTGAAGCTGTAAAACAATTGTTAATTGATAATCCCGGATTAGCTACAGAAATAGAAACCAAGATTAGAGCAAAGATTGTTGAAATGCAGGCTGCATAAGGTTTTTAAACTTAAAGATGGGTTAGTAAATACAAACCATTCCGAAAGGAGTGGTTTTTTATTTGCTTTTTCTGCTAAAGAATTTTTTGAATAAGCTACTTATGGTTAAAGGAATTGCTCTTATCCAAATTGCAACATGAATGAAAAAAATGAAGAACTTATATCGGCTACTGCTATAATGCTTCTTTACAAAAATACCCATCGCTCCATAAAAATGTTTTACATAATTCAAGTCGCCGCTTTTTGTACTCTCTCCTTTAAAATGAGTAATGGTTGTTTGTGCAAAATAATAATTTACATAACCCACTTTTTGTATGCGATAGCTAAGGTCTACATCTTCGCCATATAAAAAAAACTGTTCGTCGAAACCTCCAACTTCATCCAATACTTTTTTGGGATGTAACATAAATGCACCAGCCAATACATCTACTTCATGATTTTTATATTCATCTAAAT
>Ga0207035_1037_pt1 | contig 39926 bp, 33 predicted proteins | sample Alteio_BWMinCont_77_FD_153272 | JGI IMG/M metagenome (GOLD analysis project Ga0207035, IMG submission 153272) | Enriched cells from forest soil in Barre Woods Harvard Forest LTER site, Petersham, Massachusetts, United States -... | ecosystem: Environmental > Terrestrial > Soil > Temperate forest >... | reverse complement strand
GGGTTCGCGACAACCACCACCACAACAACAAAGCCGGCAAATTCGACAAAGACGACTACAAAAGCCACAACAGCAACAGCCCGGCACAAAGCAGCGACCCCTCCTCCGCTGCCACCGCTTGAAGATGAGAAATTCAATATTTTCGAGCTTTCCTACAACGGCGGTGCGACGGCGGTTCTCACGGCGAAAACCACCGGCGCCGATGGTATGGCGAAATACATTACGTTGATCGCACAGCCCGATTTTTATGGCAAACCGCAAATCTTCTTCAAACAGTTGACCAGCGACAAGGCTCTGGACATCGTCCCACGCATGCGTCTTGTCGACGCCGCGGATACGGATGGGGATGGCCGCGCGGAGTTGATCTTTGAGCTGCGGGGAAAGACTGGCAGGTCGTTCGGTATCTATCGCCTCAGCAGCGGACGCATGTTTGAGGCCTTCAACACAGGCCCGCTGCCCTAAGCGGACCTGTATTGAAAGTGTCTACATCTTGGGAAGCTGCGTGGTATCCCAACCGCCGCCGAGAGCCTTGATGAGCTGCACATTGGCGGCAAATTGCCGCGTCGTGATGTCGGCCTGCGTGCGCTGGTTGGTGAGGAGCGCGGTTTGCGCCGTCAGCACAACCAGGTAATCGTCCAGCCCCTGCTTGTAGCGGCGCGTGCTGATCGTGAGCGAACGCTCTGCCGCTGCAACCGCCGCAGCTTGCGTGGCCGATTCCTGATCGAGGATGCGAAGGGCCGCCAGATTATCCTCTACTTCCTGGAAAGCGGTGAGCACATTCTGGCGATAGTTGGCGACGGTCACTTCATAGTTGTCGCGTGCCTCTTCGGTCAGGTTATGACGGCGTCCCGCGTCAAAGAGATATTCAGAGGCGGAGGCGCCTAACGACCACAGGGCGCTTGGCCCTTGAATCCAGGTGCCAGGATTCTTGCTTTCAAATCCGCCTGAGCCGCTCAGAGTGATGTTCGGATAATAGGCCGAGATCGCGATGCCGATCTGCGCATTGGCCGCATCGGCGCGGCGCTCCATCCCGGCAATGTCCGGACGGCGCTCAAGAAGCTCCGAGGGCACGCCCGCTGGAAACTGCGGCAGCGGCATATTGAGCGGCGCCTGCGCCAGGCTGAATGTCGATGCCGGCTGGCCAATCAAAACCGCGATGGCATGCTCGAACTGCGCGCGCGCCACGCCGACATCGATATCCTGCGCGCGCGTGCTTTCGAGCTGCGTCTCGGCAAGGGCAACATCGGAATCGGTAGCTACGCCGCCTTGGAGCCGCGTCTTCGTGAGGTCAAGATAGGACTGAAACGAGATGACGGTATTGTCGAGCAGCTGCTTCTGCAGATCGAGGCCGCGCAGCTCGAAGTAGTCGAGCGCCAGCTCCGAGCGCACGCTCAGCTCTACATTGGCCAGGTCGGCCGCGGTGGCCTGCGCGTTGGCGCGAGAAGCTTCAACCGTCCGGCGCACCAGCCCCCAGAAGTCCGGCTCCCAGCTGGCCTGTCCGACCACCGAGAAATCGTTGTACTGGCTCACGGCTCCGGGAACGGTAGTGGGACGATTTAGCGATAGACGACTACGCGAAATCGATGGCCCGGCACTCAACGTCGGATAGTAAGCAGCGCGGGCCACCTGCACCGCTGCACGCGCGGAGAAGTATTGCTCCGTCGCCGCCTTCAATGTCTGGTTGGAGATGGCGACTTTCTCTTCCAGCCCATTCAGTTGCGAATCGTTGTAGATCTCCCACCATTTGCCGCGCAGAGCCTGGTCGCTGGGTTGAGCCTGCTTCCACGATCCGTTCGGAATGGCCGGCGGCTCTGTCTCTTTGAATGCCGGAGGTGCCGGTGCCGTAGGCCGCTTGTAATTCGGACCAACGGTGCAGCCTGCGACCAGAGCACAGACTGCCGTGGCGCTGACGATTTGTAGGCGGAGCGTGTTCATACCTACTTGCCTCCACCCTGCTGTGCCTGGGGCTGGTCAGGCTGTACCACATGCACGACTTCGCCATCGACGATCGAGTCGGGAGGGTTCTGCACCACCTGATCGCCGAGATGCAAGCCCGCGATGACTTCTACGGTTCGGCCATCGTCCCGCCCGATGGTGATGGGCACAAGTTTCGCCTTGTTAACGACAATCGTTGCTACCTGCAGCCCCTGGGCACGGAAGATGAGCGCAGGAACCGGGATGATGAGAGTGGGCTGCTCGGTGCCCAGCTTGAAGTGGACCTGGGTATAAGCGCCAGGCACCAGCTCGCCCTTGCGGTTATCGACATCGACTTCAACCAGCAGCGTGCGCGAAGCCTGATCGATAGCTTTGGCGGTGCGAACGATCTTTCCCTGAAAGGTGCGGCTGGGATATTCGGCAAAGGTAAGGTCAGCGAGGACTCCAGGCTTGCAGGCCAGAGAGTACACCTGCGGCACGTTCACGTAGACGCGCAGCGTCTGCTCGGCAGACAGGTGGAACATCTCTTTTGTGGCTCCCAGGTCGATCAGCTGCCCCACATCAATGCCGCGAGCGGTAATCGTTCCGTCAAAGGGTGCGTAGATCTTTTCAAAGGAGACAAGCTCGTTGAGCCGCTGCACGTTGGCCTGCGCCGACTTGACCGCAGTGCCTGTGGCCGCGGCCTGCGTGGTGAAGTTTTCCGTGTCCTGCTGTGATACCGAATCGGTCTTCACCAGGTCCTGATAGCGCGCCGAGGTCACCGACGCATATTTTGCGTTGGCTTCCGCGGTGAGCAGGTCAGCGTTTGCCTGCGCGAGCTGCTGGTCCACTTCCGGGCTTTCGATCTCAGCCAGTAGCTGTCCCTTTTTTACGCGGGCGCCGATATCGAAGTACCACTTCTTGAGGTAGCCGTTGGTGCGGGCGTAGATCGGAGAATCGATGTAGGCAAAGATGTTGCCGGGCAACACGACTTCTTCCGTTGGCTTGCCTTGCTGCGGCGGCGCAGCCAATACGTCGGGCGCCGCCAGCTCGGTGGTCTGGCTTTCGAGCTTCGTGCGCGCGTTCACCCGCTGAAGAACACCGGTGACAGCAAGAATGACAGCCACAATCAAAACCACAATCAGAAGCGTGATCGCGCCGCCACGAGACTTCGGCTTGCCTTGTTGCGGAGTTTGCGGGTTGTGCGATTCAGATGCGTTGCTCATGGCTCTTAGATCTCCCCTGTCTCTGGCAGAGCGTTTTCAAGTCGGTTTTGTTTTGCGCGGCGCTTCTTCTCCATGTGTCCGTGAATGACGCTGAAGAAGGTCGGGACGAAGAACAGCGTCGATACAGTGGCAAACAGCAGGCCGCCGATCACAGCGCGTCCGAGCGGCGCATTCTGCTCGCCGCCGTCGCCCAGGCCAAGCGCCATCGGCACCATGCCGATGATCATAGCCAGCGCCGTCATCAATACGGGCCGGAAGCGGGTGAAGCCGGCGTTCAGCGCAGAGTTATACGCCTCGCCGACATTCTCTTCCAGCTGTTCTCGCGCAAAGCTGATCACAAGAATCGAGTTCGACGTGGCCACGCCCATGCACATGATCGAGCCGGTAAGCGCCGGCACGCTGATGCGCGTGTGCGTGATGAAAAGGAACCAGACAATGCCGCTTAACGCGGCAGGCAGCGCCGAGACGACGATGAATGGATCAAGCCACGACTGGAAGTTGACTACGATCAGCAGGTAGACGAGAAAGATCGAGAAGACCAGGCCGCCAATCAGGCCGACGAACGACGTCCGCATGGTTTCTATCTGGCCGCGGACCACAATCGTCGAGCCGCGCGGCAGCTTGCCCTTCATATCCCCGATGATCTTTTCGATTCCCTTGTCGACGCTGGCCAGATCGCTGTTGACGACGTTGCCGTAGATATCGATGACAGGCGCGATGTTGTAGTGCGACTGCGTGCCCTGCTCTGCTCCGGGAGTAACGGAAGCTACGTTTCCAAGAATCTGGATCGGCTGTCCGCCCATGGGCAGATTTCCGGCCACGGAGGGGCTGCCCGCGCCGTTGCTGACAGCTGCATTCGCGGATGCGTTTGAACCAGCGCCACCACCCCCGCCGCTGCCCGAAGTAAGCGGAATGTTCTTCAGGTCCTGCATCGTGTCCAGGTCGTATTGCGGCGACTGCACCGCAATGCTGTAGCTGACGCCCGTCTTCGGGTTCAGCCAGAAGGTAGGCGCTGTCTGGAAGCTTCCGCTGGTGGCGACGAGCAGGCTCTGCGCCACATCGCGTTGCTGCAGGCCCACCTGCTGCGCCTTGGTGCGGTCCACATCGATAAACAGGCGTGGGTTGTCGAAGGGCTGCTGAATACGCGTGTCGGCTACTCCGGGAACATATTTCACGCGGTTCAACATCTGCTCGGCAAAGGCGCGGTTGCCATCGAGATTCGGTCCTACAACTTGCACATCGATTGGCGCGGCCAGGCCGAAGTTCAGGATCTGCGTCACCATGTCTGTTGGCAGCTCATGAAAGATCACGCCGGGGAAACGGTGCGCCAGCACGGTGCGCAATTTCTGCACGTAGGCTTCTGTCGGATGATGATTCTCATTCAGCGATACCTGAATGTCGGCATCCGCGGGACCAATCGCCGCGGAGTTGCTGTACGTCGTATTGATACCGCTATAAGGCAGACCGATGTTATCGATGATGGAGTCCACTTCGCTTGCCGGAATCACCTCGCGGATCGTCCGGTCAACCTCATCGCAGATGCGCGCTGTCTCTTCGATACGGGTGCCCGTGTGAGCGCGTAAATGGAGCTTGAACTGTCCGGCATCGACGGACGGGAAGAAATCCTGCCCGAGAAATGGATAGAGCACCACCGCAGACCCGATGGTGAAGACGAAGAAGGCGATCATGAAGATCGCTGCATGCTGCAGGCACATTTCCAGAAGCCCGCGATAACCGAGGCGGAATTTCTCGAAATAGTGCTCGAATTTCAGCTGAAACTGAATCAGCGGGTTGCGGCTCTTCTGCTTGAGCTCGTGCGCTTCGTCGTCGTGCTCCTGCAGCAGATACTTCGCCATCGTCGGCACAACCGTGCGGGATAGCAGATAGGAGGCCAGCATGGCGAAGACCACGGCTTCCGCCAGCGGGACGAAGAGATATCGCGCCACGCCGGTGAGGAAGAACATCGGCACAAAGACGATGCAGATGGAGATGGTGGCGACGAAGGCCGGGACTGCGATCTGCGAGGCGCCGTCCAAAATGGCCTGCTCGACGGCCTTGCCCATCTCGATATTACGGTTGATATTTTCGATTTCAACCGTAGCGTCATCGACCAGGATACCGACGGCGAGCGCCAGTCCGCCGAGAGTCATGATGTTGATCGTCTCGCCCAGCGCGCTCAGGACTAACAATGAGGACAGGATCGACAACGGGATCGAGACGGCGATGATCAGCGTGCTGCGCCAGCTGCCCAGGAAGACGAGAACCATGATAGCAGTCAGGCAGGCGGCAATGATGGCTTCGCGGACGACCCCGTCAATCGAGGCACGCACAAAGATCGATTGATCGGCCAGAGGCGTGATCTTGAGCGCCGGAGAAAGCTGCGCCTTGATGCCCGGCAGCTTCGAGCGGATGCCCTCGGTAATGTCCAGCGTCGAAGCGTCGCCCGTCTTGAGGACGGTCAGCAGTGAGGCACGCTGCCCGTCCACGCGAACGATATTGGTCTGAGGCGGAAAGCCGTCGCGCACATGCGCTACGTCGCGAATGTAAACCGTCGCGCCATTCAAGGTGTGGATGGGCAGGTTGTTTAGTTCTGCCACTTCCGCGGGAGCGCTGTTCGTCTCTACTTGATATTCGAAGGTGGAAACTTTGGCGGTGCCGGAAGGCAGGATCAGGTTTTGCGCAGCGATGGTGTTGACGACATCGGAGGGCGACAGGCCCTTGGACTGGAGCGCCTGCAGATTGAGATCGACCTGTACCTGACGCTGCTTTCCGCCATAGGGGTACGGAATACCGGCGCCATTCACGGTGACAAGCTGGGTACGGATGAAGTTCAGGCCGTAGTCGTTGAGCTGCTGCTCCGACAGGCCTTCGCCGGAAAGGCCGAGCTGAATAATAGGCACGCTCGATGCGCTGTACTGCAGGATGAGCGGCGGCGTGGTGCCTTGCGGCAACTGGCGCAATTGCGTCTGGCCGATGGCCGCGACCTGGGCCACGGCCATGGCGATATTGACCTTCGGCTGGAAGAAGATCTTGATGACGCCAATGCCGTTTAAGGATTGCGATTCGATGTGCTCAATGTCATTGACCGTTGTCGTCAGCGTACGTTCGCTCTGCCACACAATGCGCTGCGCCATCTGCTCCGGCGACAGACCGGTGTAGGGCCACACCATAGCAACCACGGGAATATCGATATTCGGAAAAATATCCGTGGGCGTGCGCATGATGGAGATCGGGCCCAGAATGAGCAAAAGCAGCGCAAACACAGCAAACGTATACGGCCTTCGCAGTGCGAGGCGAACTATCCACATAGTGCGTCAATCTCTCCTGCGGTCCGCGAGCGCCTGCAGCCGTACAACCATGCGTACGCGCGACCGGAAAGGGGTGGCTTTCTCTTGCGGAAAAAGCTTCTACCATTTGCATCCCGGCCTGCCCCTTTCGACGACGAAGGGTAGCGTCTTAACGTCCAGACAGCTGCGCCTTCGGTCTCAACCAGCAGGAGAAATGGTATCGCCGCAACAAGTAGTGAAACGAATCCGGTGTTGAGAGGGTTTATCGAACTAAACACTCTGCCGTTGAATACTTACTTTTCCAAGTAGGTCTGAACCGGTTAGGTCAGACGCGAGAACACTTCCATTTTACGGTAGACGGTTGAGGGAGCCAAAAAGCCGAATCCCGAACCCGCATGCATTTGCACCAAAATGGATGTCGTCGGACCAACCTTCGATTCATAAAGATGACTGGTCAGTCAATATAGAGCCTATGACCTGAGCAAAATCGGCTCCAGTCGCCACGCCCACTGTCGTCCATCACAGGCTCTACAAGTTTAGTTTTTTGAAGATCGAATTGGGCACGGAACGGATGATGAGCATGATGAGCGCCCAGATCGGCGGCACATATGCCACGTCTTTGCGCTTTTCTATTGCCTTCAGAATGCCTCGTCCCACAGCCGACGGATGCGCGAAAAGTGCATTCTGGGGCAGGTGCGCCGTCATGGGTGTGGCCACGAATCCCGGCTTGATGGTTAGCACGTGTACGCCGCTGCGGTCGATCCGGTTGCGCACGCCATCGAGAAAGATATTCAACGCGCCTTTGGATGCGCCGTAAATGTAGTTGCTCTTGCGCCCGCGGTCGCCGGCTACGGAAGAAATCACCGCCAGTGTACCCTGCTGGGTTTTCTCGAAATAATTCGCCAGCCATGTAATCAGCGAGATGGCAGAGAGCAGGTTCGTCCGCAGAATCGCCTCTGTCGCCGCGTAATCCGCCTGCGCCTTTTCCTGATCGCCAAGCACTCCGTGGGCCAGCAGCGCGAGATCGATCGTCTCCAGCTCTTTCAGCGTTTCGGCCAGCATCGACTCGTGCGCTGAAGGGTCATCCAGATCCATGACACAGGTGAAGACAGCCGATGCGCCGCGAGTCAGCAGGTCGCTCGCGACTGCCTTCAATTTTTCAGGGCTGCGGGCAACGAGATAGAAGCGAGCGCCTTGCTCGGCGAGCGGACGCATGACGCCACTGGCGATGGCCGATGTTGCGCCAAGTACCAGAACACGGGAAGGAAGCTGTCTGCGCGCACTAGCCACGGGCCGTGACCCTTTGCCAGAACGCCGAATCGAACGCAGGGTCGATATACCGTGCGAATGCCTGCCATTGCGGATAGAAAGCCTGAAACTGCTCTGCGGTCATGCGCGCGTCCTTGGCCGGATAGATACGGCCTCCATGCTCCTGCGTAATGCGGGCCAGGCGGTCAAGCAGGTCAAAGCTGACCTCGCGGACAGGGAAATCGAGGGCGAGCGTAATGCCGGGTGCGGGAAAGGAAAGCATTCCCGGCGAAGGTACGTCTCCGAAGACCTTGATGACGGCGAGAAACGAGCCAAGACCGGATACAGTGATGGCTTTGAGAATGTTGATGATTCCCATCTGCTGGTCCGCTTCCCACGGCAGCACGCACTGGAATTGCAGGAAGCCGCTTTTGCCGTACATGCGGTTCCAGTGCAGAAGGCTGTCGAGCGGATAGAAAAACGGCTCGTAATCGACGAGGCTGGTTTTTCTTTGCCCAACTGCTTGTTGTAATAAAGGGTGTTGAAGAGTCCGATGGAGAATTTGTTCAGAGCGAACTCCGGGACATCGAGCGGCAACAGAAGCCACGGCTCTTTGCTGCGCTTGAGCGGCTCGGGCTGTTCGCTATGATCGCCCTCCATGAAGATGCCGCGAGCGAAATTATTGCCGGTGGCCACGCAATCGATCCACGCGACTGTGTATTCCACGTGCGTGCTGGCCTTCGACAGCGCGACAAACTCATCGATACCGACGAATTTCGTACCCTTATATTGAATTTTGCGGGAGACAATCGGCCGCAGACGAATCTCGGCCCAGCTGATCAGCCCGGTCAGCCCCATGCCGCCGACGGTCGCCGAAAACCAGTCCGCATTCTCCGTGGGACTGCAGACGAAGCGCGCTCCATCGGAGCGGACGAGCTCAAAGCGCAGCACATGGCATCCGAAGGTTCCCGCCACGTGGTGATTCTTGCCATGAATATCGTTGGCAATCGCGCCGCCAATCGTTACATATTTCGTTCCCGGCGAAACCGGCAGAAAAAATCCGCGCGGCACGCCGAAGTCGAGAATCTCGGCCAGCGTAACCCCTGCTTCGCAGCGGAGCACCCCGGTTTGCGGATCGAAGTGCAGAAGCCGGTCCATGCCGCGTGTTTTCAGCAGCGTGCCGTTTTCGAGCAGGCACACATCGCCGTAGCTGCGCCCGGCCCCGACGGGGAGCATCTTGGTCGCCGGCGGCTGCGGAAGCGGGAAATCCGTGGTCCAGCTCAAGGGAACCAGATCGGCGTGCAACTTCGGATACCGGCCCCATGACTCGAACTTTGGGGATGCAGGCTTCGGCGATTCAGTTTTTGGCTGCGATTCAGTTGCCATTCTTTTCCATCGTAAAGGATGAGGCTTATATCGCGGCGAATATCGCGACAACGACCACGGCCAACCCGATCAGCAGACTCATGCGGTCTGTGACCGCAAAAATGACCGGGTCTTCATTCATCTTGCCGCGGGAAGCGAGCAGCCACACGCGGCTGATCCAAAGCAGCATCAGCGGAACAATCAGCCACATGCGGACCGGATGGGCATACAGCGTGGTGACATTGCTCCCGCTGATGTACATCGCGAACACAACGACCGACGCATACGCGCTGGCTGTGCCGAAGCTGCGCAGCTGCTCGATATCCGCCACGAGATAGCCTCGCCCATTCGACGGAGTATTGCCCCGTTCGCGCAGGTTCTGCAGCTCACTGAAGCGCTTGACCATGGCGAGGCTGAAAAACAGGAAGACCGAGAAGCCCGCCAGCCATGTCGAGATCCCTGTACTCGTAGCCGCCCCTCCGGCCAGCATGCGCACCGTATACAGGCCTGAGAGCAGGATCACATCCACCAGCACAATCCGCTTCAAAGCGAGCGAATAGCTCAGGGTCACGACAAGATAAAGCACCAGCCAGCCCAGGAACTCACGCGGCAGGAACAAGAACGTCCCGGCAAATGCGGCGGCCAGAAATGCAACGATAATGGCCACGCCGGTTGAGACCTGCAGATCCCCCGCGGCAAAAGGACGCAGCCGCTTGCGCGGATGCCGCCGGTCGGCCTCGATGTCCAGCAAATCGTTCACGATATACGTGGCCGATGCGCACAGGCTGAAGCAGAAAAACGCCAGGATCGCGTTCAGAATCAGCGGCAGCTTCAAGGCATGCGCCAGCAGCAGAGGCACAAAAATCAGCACATTCTTCGCCCACTGGTGCAGACGGATCGCCTTCAGAAAGGCTTTCCTCCGCGACGTGCGGTCTTCAAAGTTTCGTCCGATACTGATTTTGCGCGACTTGAGCTTGCCCTGCAGCGATGCATGCGGATTGGCCAGCATCGCCTCGCCCGCATGCTGCAGAAGCGGCAGGTCCGGCCCGGCGTTGCCAATGTAATCGAAGCCTTCGTCGCCGAATTCGGCTCTCAATCCAGCCAGTTTATTTTCGCCTGTGAGGTTTTTGTCTCCATTACTGGAGAGCACGGCATCGAAAATCCCAAGATACGCGGCAATTTTCCCGGCCAGCTTCGCGTCCGCGCCCGTGGTCAGATAAATCCGGCGGCCGCGCGCCCGCTCCTGTTCCAGAAACGCCAGCAGGGGTCGATTGTAGGGCAGGTGCGCCACGTCGAGTGACACGACATTGCCTACCCGGGCCTTCAAGGTGGCCTTGCCGTCGAGTACCCAGCGGAACGTCTTTACCGCGCTGCGAGGATGCGTGCGTACGAGAACAAGCAGCGAATCCACCAGCGTATCGCTCTTGACGAGCGTGCCGTCCAGATCAACACACAGGGGTCGACGCAAGGCCACATCCGGCAGCAGCTCAGTCTGGGTTTGTTCCTGCAAACAGCTCTCCTACTCTAATTATCGCCTGCACTGCATTTAGGGGACAGCTGTTTGTTCTGGATATAGCACATGGAGGGGATATTTAGCCTTTACGCAACAGAAGCTTATCCTTGCTTCAAGAAAAGAACGAGGCGGATACTGAATCTACAACCCATGCCTGACGAGCAGCCCCAACACTACAGCGGCCCATCCTGGGCAACGATGCTGGTTTTACTCTTTCTGGCCATCTTTGTGGCCATCGGTATCGCCTACTGGCTGATTCACCCCTTCGTTCCCCAGCACCCGCATTAAACCGCGGGTCCTGTTTGCGCCCGATCCGCCAGCAGGATGGGAATTCCATCCTCCACGGGATATCTGCGCGCGCACTGGGCACAGCGTACTTCGCTGCCCGCGGCATACAGCGCGCCGTGGCACACCGGGCAGGCCAGCAGAGCCAGCACTTCCGGAGTCAGCGCCCGGGAAAGTCCCTCTTCCACCATGTCAACAGTGTACGCATCCTTCGGTTTTTTGTGATTCGGAGGGACGCGGAGTGCGATACGTCTCGTAAGCCTGAATACGCTGTTCTATGCGCCGCCTAAATACTCTGTCACCAGGTAATCTGCCCTTGTTTTCCATCGATTTGCGCGAGCTACCCATTTGCTGGCTTTCTCGCGGTCGTTATCCCTTACTGCACGTTCGCCGATACCCCGGGCAGCGCGAGCGACCGTATACCAGAATCGAATGGGCAGGATCTTCATCAAGATGAAGATCCTTCATTTCTGGCTTTTGCGGAGGCTATCTTTTGGACAATGAGAGGCTATCTTTCGGCCATAAAACTTGCGCGAATTCTCGAATGCTGCCCACAAACCTCGTGAGCAGACCTGGCATCCTTTACCATGACTGATAGATGACTACCCCACGTCGCCTCGATGGAATTGCAATTGCCGCACAGATTAAAGCCGAAGTTGCCGCCGAAGTGCAGCAACTGGCAACGCAGGGCATTCGCCCCGGATTGGCAGCCGTGCTGGTGGGAAATGTACCGGCTTCCGAAATTTATGTTCGCAGCAAAGTGCGCACCTGCGAGCAGTTAGGCCTGTATTCCGACCTGATCACCCCTCCGGACACGATCACCACCGAGGAGATGCTGGAGCTCGTGGCCCAGCTCAACGCCCGCGAGGACATTGACGGCATCTTAATCCAGCTGCCGCTACCCAAGCAGGTCAACGCCAAGCGGCTGCTTGAGGCTGTCTCGCCCGCAAAAGATGTCGACGGCTTCCACCCCGTCAACGTAGGCCGCTTGCAAGCGGGCCAGCCCGCGCTCGCGCCCTGCACGCCCGCCGGCATGATCGAGATGCTCAAGCGCAGCAACCTGCCCATCGGCGGACAAAATGCGGTGGTGATCGGACGCAGCGACATCGTCGGCAAGCCGATTTCGATTCTGCTGCTGCAGGAAAACGCGACCGTGACCATCTGCCATAGCAAGACACGCGATCTCGGCAGCTTCACGCGCAACGCGGACATTCTCGTCGCAGCCATCGGCCGCCCCGGCTACGTGACGCCGGATCTGGTCAAGCCCGGCGCGACGATCCTCGACGTAGGCATCAACCGCATCACCACCCGCGAAGAGTTCGACAAGTATTTTGCCGGCGACGCAAAGCGCGAAGAGATGTTCGTGCTCAAGGGCTCAACCATTGTGGGCGACGTGCACCCCGCGGCCTTCAAAGTTGCGGGTGCCTACACGCCCGTTCCCGGCGGGGTCGGCCCGCTCACCATCGCCATGCTCATGTCGAATACTGTGCGGGCGGCAAAACTGCGACGTGGTCTCGCTGTTTAAACGATGCTGCGCGTAGGGCTCACCGGCGGACTGGGCAGTGGCAAGAGCACCGTGGCGCAGATGTTCGCAGCGCATGGAGTCCATGTCATCTCAGCCGATGAGGTCGGCCGAAAGCTCATGCAGCCCGGAGAGGCGGTCTACCAAAGGATCGTCGATCACTTTGGTCCGGAAGTCGTTTCGAGTGACGGCACCTTAAATCGTCCCCTGCTCGCCGATCTCGCCTTTCGCCAAGGCAAACTCGACGAGCTGAACCGGATCGTCCATCCGCCGGTGATCGTTGCTCAGGAAGCATGGATCGACGACGTATTCGCGCAAGACCTCGACGCGATCGCCATGATCGAATCGGCCCTCATTTTCGAGGCCGGCGACTCAGGCAGCGTTCCCGGCTGGCGCGATCGCTTTGACCGGGTTGTGCTGGTAATCGCCCCGGACGAGGTGAAAATCCAGCGTTTTCTTGATCGTCTCTCGGCAGGGACGCAATTGGAGCCGGAGAGACGTACGCAGCTTGAACGGGATGCGCGCGCCCGGCTTGCGCAGCAGATTCCCGACAGCAAAAAAATCCCGCGCTCGGACTACGTGATCGACAATGGCGGAGCTCTCGAGAAGACGCAGCAGCAGGTGGACGAAGTCTTCGCCAGTCTCCGACAGCCATGAAATCGCTAAAATAGGGAATGATGCTCTCAGGCTGCCTGCGGCTCAAACAGGCGGCCAGTCGAAATACGGTGTTTGAACGGATAACGTTGCCATGATTTTTCGCAGGTTTGTTTTGGTGCTCGTGCTGGTCGGCGGCTTTTGGTATTTGATCAATCACAGCAGGCCGACGAACAACGCTATGCTGCCCTCTGGTAGTCCTCCCTCGTCCTTGCATCTGACCGAGGCGCACGCTGCCCCGGAATACGATTCAGAAGAACTGAACAATATCTCCGTCTATAAAAAGGCTCTGCCCACGGTGGTAAACATCACTTCGTCTGCCGTCGCCTTCGACTTCTTTTACGGAGCCGTGCCGCAGCGCGGGCAGGGATCGGGCTTCATCCTCAACAAGGAAGGTCAGATCCTCACCAACTATCACGTCATCGCGAACGCGCAGAAGCTCGAAGTCAACACCTACGACAAGCACACCTATAAAGCGCGCATCATCGCTACCGATCCGCATCACGACCTGGCGCTGCTGCAGATCACTGCGCCCAATCTCACGCCTTCGGTGCTCGCCGACTCGCAAAATCTGGTCGTGGGACAGAAGGTCTACGCCATCGGCAATCCCTTCGGCCTGAGCGGCACCATGACCACCGGCATCATCAGCGCCAAGCGCTCCATCCAAGGCCCCAGCGGCGACCTGATCGACAACGCTATCCAGACCGATGCCGCCATCAATCCCGGCAACTCCGGAGGCCCGTTGTTGAACTCCCGCGGCGAAGTCATCGGCATCACTTCGCTCATCGCTACCAATCCAAACCAGTCTGTCGATCAGAACGCAGGTATCGGCTTCGCGATTCCCATCGATACAGCCAAGGCCGTGCTGGGTGATATCGAACGCTACGGCCACGTCCGTCGGCCCTCGCTCGGCATCAAGTCCTATCCCATCGGCCCCGATCTTGCCGACCAGATGGGACTGGCCGCCGACTATGGCGTGCTGATCCTGCGCGTCCTGCCTGGAGGCCCAGCCGAGCGCGCCGGCCTGCACGGCGGCAACCAGACGGCCTACCTCGGCAACATGCAGATTTATCTTGGCGGTGACCTCATTGTCGGGATTGATGGCCGGCAGGTCACCAGCACCCAGGACATTGACGAGATCATGGACCATCATCAGGTCGGCGACGTCATCACCGTCACCTACCTCCGCGGACGGCGCAAATTGACCACCCGCGTGACACTCGGTGATGCGGGCGAACGCACCGCATAAGGCCATGTCCTCAATCAACCAACTCGATATCGCAAACCTGCGTATCCTCGATGGCGGCATGGCGACCGAGCTCGAGCGTCGCGGATGCAATATCACCGGCCCCCTGTGGTCCGCGCATGTGCTGGCGGACAGTCCCGCGACCATTGAAGCGGTTCATTTGAGTTATCTCGAAGCCGGAGCCGACTGCATTCTCACCGCCAGCTATCAGGTATCGGCCATGGGCTACGCCGAACTGGGCCAGCCCCCGGAAGCCGCATCGGCTGCACTGCGCCAATCTGTCGATCTGGCGACTCGCGCGCGCAATCGCTACCGCCAACAATCGCAGCGTCCGGTCTGGATCGCCACTTCGCTTGGCCCCTATGGTGCGGCCCTGCACAACGGAGCCGAATATCACGGCAACTACGATGTGGCTTTCGCCGACCTCGTCCAGTTCCACGCCGAGCGTCTGGCCGTCATCGAGACTACGGACGCCGATTTCGTCGCGCTAGAATCCGTCCCCTCGCTTGAAGAAGCCGAAGCCATCGTCGAAGCCCTGCACCGTCACCCGAGCCTGCACGGCTGGATCTCCTTCACCTGCAAGGACGAGCAGCACGTCTCGCACGGTGAAAAACTCGCCCACTGCGCGGAATTTCTCGAGAAACAAAAGCAAATCATCGCTATCGGCATCAACTGCACGCAGCCCAGATTCATCCTGCCGCTCATCGGCGAGCTGAAAAAGTCCACGCGCAAACCCATCGTCGTCTACCCCAACTCCGGCGAAGGCTGGGATGCCGAACACCGCTGCTGGACCGGCACCTCCGACGCTCGGGAGTTCGGCCAGCTTGCCTGGGAATGGTCCGCCGCCGGGGCACAGATCATCGGCGGCTGCTGCCGCACCGGCCCGGAGCACATCCGCTCCATCTCGAACGCTCTCGAAACCCCGGGTGCCCCACGTTCGCGTAGCTAACGTGGGCGGTTCGCAGGATGACAAGCTGCGGCCGGGTTGGCCCACCTTCACGGAGCTGAGGTGGGGATAGCGACGAACACCGCTCCCCATGCGACAATAAGATGTAACCGCCATGACATCAGAATCGCTCCCAGTGGTCCCGCAGGCCACCGCCGTCACCCCCGAGCTTCTGGCTCAGCACAGCATTACCCCGGACGAATACGAGCGCATCGTAGGCGCTCTGGGGCGCACACCAAGCCACACGGAATTGGGCATTTACAGCGTCATGTGGAGCGAGCACTGCTCCTATAAGTCCTCGCGTGTCCATCTCAAGCGCCTTCCTACAAAGAGCGACCGCGTCGTTCAGGGACCCGGTGAAAACGCCGGAATCATCGACGTGGGCGATGGCTGGGCGTGCGCCTTCAAGATCGAGTCGCATAACCATCCCTCGTACATCGAGCCATTTCAGGGCGCGGCCACCGGCGTCGGCGGCATCCTGCGCGACATCTTCACCATGGGCGCGCGACCCTTCGCCGTCATGGATTCACTGCGCTTCGGACCGATCACCGAAGACAAAGAAACGTCGCAGGAACTCGTCCATAAGAATCACTCCATCGTTGAAGGCGTCGTCCACGGCATCGCCGGATACGGCAACTGCTTCGGCGTGCCCAACCTCGGCGGCGAAACGCGCTTCGAGGAGTGTTACTCCGGCAATCCGTTGGTGAATGCCTTTGCTCTCGGTCTCGTTCGCCGCGATGAAATCTTCTACGCGAAAGCCACGGGTGTCGGAAATCCAGTGATCTACGTGGGCGCCAAGACCGGTCGTGACGGCATCCACGGCGCGACCATGGCCAGCGAAGAATTCAAGGAAGGCTCCGAGCAGAAACGCCCCAACGTGCAGGTCGGCGACCCCTTCATGGAAAAGCTGCTGCTCGAAGCCTGCCTCGAAGCCATGAAAACCGGAGCCATCGTCGGCATTCAGGACATGGGCGCTGCCGGCCTCACCTCCTCCAGTTGCGAAATGGGCGCGCGCGGCGGCGTCGGCCTCGAAATGAATCTGGATCACATTCCGCAGCGCGAAACCGGCATGACCGCCTACGAGATGATGCTCAGCGAGTCGCAGGAGCGCATGCTGCTGGTCGCCGAGAAGGGACGCGAGCAGGAAGTGCTCGACGTCTTCACCAAGTGGGGGCTCGACGCCACCATCGTCGGCACCGTCGTTCCCGAGCCGCGCCTGCGTATCCTGCATCACGGAGAGCTGGTTGCCGACATCCCCAACCAGTCGCTGACCGATGACGCTCCTCGATACCACCGCCCGATTGGAGAATGGAAAGCGCCTGTGCCCGTCGAACCAACGCGCAGCGCGCTCGACAAACTCGGCTACGAAGACAAATCCAGCACACGCGATTACACCGAAGACCTGCGCACACTGCTCGCCTCAGCAAACATCTGCTCCAAGCGCTGGGTGCATGAGCAATACGACACCATGGTGCAGACCAACACCGTGCAAGGTCCCGGCGGCGAAGGCGGCGTGATGCGCATCAAGGGCACCAAACGCGGTCTCTCGATGGCGCTCGACGGCAACAGCCGCTGGTCGTATCTCGATCCCAAGCTCGGAGCCGCGCACGCCGTCGCCGAAGCAGCGCGCAAAGTAGCCTGTACCGGCGCAACGCCCATCGCGGCGACCAATTGCCTCAACTTCGGCAATCCGGAAAAGCCCGAGATCATGGCACAGCTCTCTTCCGCCATCGACGGCATCTCCGAAGCCTGCATCGCGCTCGGCACGCCGATCACCGGCGGCAATGTCTCGCTCTACAACGAGACACGCGGTGAAGGCATCTATCCCACGCCCGTACTTGGCATTGTTGGTTTGCTCGAAGACGTCACGAAATCCGTTCCCGCTGCCTTTCAAAAAACGGGCGACGCGGTCCTGGTCATCGCCCCCGCGAAGCTGCCCACCATTGAAGACCGCCTGCGTGAATTCGGCTCTTCCGAATATGCCAAGACAGTGCTTGGCGAACTCTGGGGCACTCCACCTGGCCTCGACCTCAACGCCGAAGCCAATCTGCACAAATGCCTGGCCGAACTCGCAGACGCAGGCTTGCTGCACTCCGCCAGCGATATCTCAGACGGCGGCATCGCCGTGGCACTCGCCGAAGGTGCCTTCGGCAACGGAATCGGTGTAACGGCTCATCTGCAGGAAGGACCGGACCTGCCCATCGCATGGCAGCTTTTTGGCGAGACCGCAACACAGGTCATCGTTACCTGCGACGCCTCCGGAGTCGAAACGATACGCGCCATCATCAAAAAGTACAGCGGCCTGCTCGTGCAGAATATCGGTGAAACGACGAAAGAGCATTTCCGCATCAAGGTGAACGGAAAAACAGTGATGGACGAAACTGTTCAGGGATTGCAGCATGTCTGGGCTGGAGCATTGGAAGCGAAGCTATACGACGAGGTCATCGCGTGAGCCATCTGCTGATCGAAGGCATCCCCGGCGAAGAAACTCGGGTGCCCCATTCTGACGAAGTCAGGGTGGGAGGCCACACAAGCTCAACAACAGAAGACGACCCTAAACTCCGCGAAGAGTGCGGCGTCGTCGCCATCCACGGCCATCCCGACGCAGCGCGCCAGACATACCTCGGCCTCTACGCATTGCAACATCGTGGGCAGGAATCCGCTGGCATCGCCACCGCCGACGGCACCAGTCTCTCGAACATCAAGGGCATGGGCCTTGTCGCCGACATCTTCACCGAAGAAGTCTTGGCGAAGCTCAATGGCAACATGGCCATCGGCCACACACGGTATTCGACCACCGGCGATTCAGCCTTATTGAACGCGCAACCGATCCGCGTTGATTCGACCAAGGGCCTCATCGCCATCGCGCACAACGGCAACCTCGTCAATCTGGGCAACGTGCGCGCCAAGCTCGAGCGCGAAGGCGCATTCTTCCAGACCACCAGCGATTCCGAGATCATCGTGCAGCTCATCGCGCACTCGAGAGAAGGCACGCTCGTCGATGCTATCGCCGATTCGCTGCGCCAGGTCGATGGAGCTTTCTCCATCGTCATGATGACGCGCGACCGCATCTTCGCCGCCCGCGATCCACGAGGTTTTCGCCCGCTTTCGATGGGCCGCATCACAAATCCCGACGGCCCCGACACCATCGTCTTCGCATCGGAGACTTGCGCCTTCGATCTGCTCCGCGCAAAATTCGAGCGCGATGTGCAGCCAGGCGAGCTCGTCATGGTCACACGCGATGGCGTCACCTCGCGGCAATATTCGACAGGCATTCCGCAATCCAGCTGCATCTTCGAGCATGTTTACTTCGCGCGACCTGACAGCAAGATTTTCAACCGCTGGGTGCAGGAGAGCCGCGAAGAAATGGGCCGCCAGCTCGTGCGCGAATCGCATGTCGACGCCGACCTCGTCGTCCCTGTTCCTGACAGCGGCGTGACTGCGGCCATCGGCTATGCAGCGGAAAGCGGCCTTCCCTTTCGCTTCGGCCTCATCCGCAATCACTACGTGGGCCGCACGTTTATTGAGCCAGAACAGCGCGTGCGCGACTTCGGCGTGAAGCTCAAGCTCAACCCCGTGCGCAATCTGCTCGAAGGCAAGCGCATCATCCTCGTCGACGACTCGATCATTCGCGGAACCACCAGCCGCAAGATCGTACGCATGGTCCGCGCAGCAGGAGCGAAAGAAGTCCATCTCCGCATCAGTTGTCCGCCCACCATTTCTCCCTGTTTCTACGGTGTCGACACGCCGCGCAAAAAAGATCTCATCGCAGCCAACAACTCCATCGAAGAAATCCGCCGCTACATTGAAGCCGATTCGCTCGCCTATTTGTCACTCGATGGGTTACAAAAAGCCTGCGACGGCGGCGAGGGCAATCGTTACTGCGTCGCCTGCTACACGGGAGACTACCCGACGCAGTGGGTCGATGTCGAAGACATCCTTCCTGCCGCTGCAGCCGTCCGCTAAGCTTCTGGCTTTCCGTGTATCGGCAGATTCTGCCGGCACAACCTGAAAGGCCGCTGCTGCTTCCCATTCTTTGGGAGTGAAGGAAGCATGCCTACAAAGAAAAAATCCAGCGCTCGAAAATATAGTCCCAAAGCATCGAAGTCTGTCGAACGCGAAATGCGCGCCATGAAAGAAGGCAAGCTCAAGAGCGGACGCAGCAAGAAGAAAGTCACCAGCCGCAAGCAGGCTATTGCCATCGGTCTGTCGGAAGCGCGCAAAGCCGGCGCCAAGGTCCCGGCTAAGAAGAAGTCTGCAGCGAAGAAAACCTCGGCAAAAAAGAAATCCGCAACAAAGAAGAGCGCGAAGAAGTAATCCTTCGCCTGGCTATTCGCTCTTGCTGGAAGTTGGCTTCGATGCGGCCGCAGACGCACTGCTCTCAGAGGATGACGAGCTAGAAGCCGCCGGCTTCTCGGCAGATTTACTTGCGTTGCCATTGCCTGTATCGGAATTGGACGTGGCGGGCTTGTTGCCGCCCTTTCCGGCGTAGTCGGTCGCATACCATCCGGAGCCCTTGAACTGCACGGCAGGCGCGGACAGAAGCTTCTCTACCTCGCCACCGCAGACAGGGCACACTTTTTCTTCCGGAGCGCTGAAGCTCTGTATCTTCTCAAACTGGTGCCCGCAGGCTTTGCATCGGTACTCGTATAACGGCACGGATAATTCCCCTCTCACTATCTTGTCATTCTGACCGCGGCGAAGGATCTGCTTTTCGCCTCGATCAGCACACATCTAAATTTTCATTCCCCGTTCGCATGGTGCGCCGCAGCAGGTTCACTCTTCGTCTCTGCCAGCGCCTGATCGATCAGCTCATACAGCCGTGCGCGATCCACCACTTCGACAAACGGCGTGCCGCTCGTCTTGTTGGTCACGATCCAGATCGTCGGCGTGTGCTGGATGCCGATGCTCTGTCCCAGGTCGTAGTCCGCCTTCACCTGCGCTGCCAGCTTGCCTTGCGGATCGACGACAAACGGGAACGCCAGCTTGTGATCCTCGGCAAATTTCTGGGCAAAGGCGCGCAGCCCATCCTGCGTCGTGATGCTCGCCTGGTTTGCGAATACGGCATCGCGGAAATCGTCGCCCAGCTTCTTCGATTTCGTATCGAACCAGCGCGCATCGACCGCTGCATCGAAGCTCCACGTATGGAAGGGCAGCGGGAAATCATGCCGCACCCACGGAATGCGATATTTCTCCGACGCTTCCTTCAGCAGCGGGTTCGCGCGCGAGCAATCCGGGCACTCAAGATCTTCAAACTCGAAGATGGCAACCTTCGCTCCAGCCGGTGGACGCAACGCCTTGGCATTATGTACGGGCGTGGTCGGCGCTGTCGACGGGTTCGCAAACTGGGCGATGGACGGCAGCGTCAAAGCAGCGGCCAGCGCAAAGACAGCAAAAGACCTAGGCACAAATCGTGGATAAGGGTACATGTAAATTAGACTCGTACTCTTAATTTTAGCGGATGCCGCCAAATGAGGGATTTGAAATGGCCGCTAATGTGACACACGAAGCGATCTACGACTTCATGCGCGCCCGCAAGCTGGCTGTGATTTCCAGCATCGGCCCGCGCGGCGAGCCGCAATCTGCGCTCGTTGGATTTGCAGTTTCCCCGGATCTTGAAATCGTCTTCGACACCTTGTCTTCGTCGCGCAAATATCGAAATCTCAAGCGCGATTCGAGCATCGCGATTGTCTTCGGCTGGGAGGGCGAAACTACGATCCAGTACGAGGGCCAGGCCGGGGAACCGCTGGGCGATGAATTGCATCGAGCGAAGGACATCTACTTCGCGACGTGGCCCGATGGACGTGAGCGAGAGACGTGGCCCGGGATCGCATATTTTCTGGTCCGCCCGAAATGGCTGCGATACAGCGATTTCGATACGAATCGAATCGAAGAATTGTGGTTTTAAGGTTTCAGTTATCCTGACGGCATGGATTGCATCTTCTGCAAGATTATCGCTGGGACCATTCCGTCGAAGAAGGTCTACGAAGACGACCTCACGTATGCCTTCGCGGACATCGACCCGAAGGCGCCCGTACATCTTTTAATCGTTCCCAAGAAACACATTTCGTCTCTCGCCGCTATCGATGTGGCGGACACAGCGCTCGTCGGTCATCTGCACGCAATCGCAAACAGGCTGGCAGCGGAGCACACTCTAAGCAAGGGCTATCGTACCGTCATCAACACAGGCGCAGACGGCGGCCAGACCGTCGATCATCTGCATGTGCACCTGCTCGGCGGACGCCAGATGCACTGGCCTCCCGGTTAAAGGAATAAGATCCGATCTACGCCGCTATTTCTGCTGAGCCTGCGTCGCCGGGTTGCTATACAAGTCCACATTCACCTTGTCGACCAGCGCTGTTCCCGTATCCACAAACACCGGGAACGGCGAGAAGGAATCGACGCTGTAATCCGTGCGCAGCGTCTTTGGGCCATCGTGGAAGATCTGGTCGAGAAACTTCAAGCCGATATAGCCCATCGTGTATGGCTTCTGCGCAATCGTTGCATCGATCACGCCATCCTTAATCAGGCTGAGCGTATCCGGATCCATGTCCATCGCGATCAGCAGGCGATCTTTTGCATTGTCGCGCTTCAGCACCGTGCCCACTTCCTTACCGGCCGAAGCCTCCAGGCAGATGAATGCGTCGATCTTCTTCGGACCCGTCTGCGTCATGTATTGCTCTGTCTTGTCGAATGCAGCCGTGGACTCGCCCTTGATATCGACCACTTCTACCGTCTTGATGCCCGGGTGCTCGCTGAACGCTTCCTGATAGCCCTTGAAACGCTCGTCAAGATTCGGCTGTCCCGGCATCGAGAAGAACACGACATTGCCCTTGCCTCCGGGCAGCTTATCGACCACGCGCTGTCCTCCCAGGTGTCCTGCTTCCAGATTGTTTGTGCCGATAAAGAAGAGCCGATGGCTATGCGGCGCATCGGAATCCATCGTGATGATCGGGACGCCTGCATCGATCGCGGCATCGATCTGTGATTGAAAGCTGGCAGCATCCGCAACCGAGATAAGAATCCCCGCCGGCTTGGCGGCGACCGCCTGCTGCAGTGCGGTCAGTTCGGCCTGCGGATCGTATGTATCCGGGCCGACGACAAATGCTTTCACATGATACTCGGCGGCCGCCTTATTGAATCCATCGGCTGCTGTCCGCCAGTAGGCAAGCTTCAGATTGTTGGAAACCAGGTAATACCTCTCTGAATTCGAATGACGCTGGCACCCTGTGAGAGCGAGTAGCGCGATGGTCATAGACAGCAGGAGCGTTCTTTGAACCGTTTGCATAGGGACCTCGCAAATGAGATTGCGTGCTCGACCCATTCGCCTGTTTTTAGACCCGTTCAACAACGGTGCAACGATGGCCCTACCACAAAGCCAGACAGGCCGCCACGCGATACGCGCACGAATTGTACTCCTGTCGCACAAAGTTTGCGACGCATCTGTTTAGCTCTACACGAGATACGCAGCCATCCGCCATAACAACAAAAGGTCCGCGCAGTGGCGGACCTTTTGTTGTCCATCAGAGAAAAAGACTGCTTAGGCTTCGACCGCCTCGATCTCCTGATCAAGCCCGTGGCGGCGCAACAAATTCGGCAGGTTCTGGGAGAATGCCGAACGCGGCATCACCATGTCGCAGCCAGCCTCCAGCGCCTTCACCTTCAAATCGCCCTGCAGGTGCGAGAGAAATCCAATCACTGAGGTTCCACGCTTCAGTTTCGTCTTGAGCTTTGGAATCAGCGTTAATGGCTTGGCGTTTGCATTGTTGAGATCGAAAACGATCAGCGAAGGCTTTGCGTCTTCCGGCACATTGGCCAGCTTGGCAACGATGTCCTTGTCCGCCTTCACAAAGCCAACCTTCACACCCAGCTTGCGAGCCGTTTCCTGAATCTTGGCCAGAAAGAAAAGATCGTCGATGAAGCAGAAAATCCGTGTGGGCGCGTCTTCGCGCGCCGGCGCCGGCGCTTCCGCCGCAACTTCGGCGGGATGGAAGCCATTCGGATTGCCATTGCCGTTCGGGTTGCCGTTGCCATTCCGGTATTCGATCGTAGAGGGTGGCCCGTCAGCCACATTGCCATTCGCGGTGCGGTAACTGTGGTCCATGGGACCGACAAAAACCTGCTGGCGGCGCTGCTTGTTCTTGCGTCGTCCTCCGCCCTGACCGTTGGCGCTTCCATTTTTTTGAAATGGCCGGCCCTGGTTGGAGTACTTCGGTTTTTGTCCCGGTTGTTGCTGGTTTGGCTGGCTTGCCTGGGCATTTGCCTGGGGAGTGTTCGGGCCGCCCTTGGCGCCCTTTCTTCTACGACGCCGTCGGCGATGCCCCTGGGGCTGGCCTTGCGGCGCTTGCCCCTGAGGCGGTTGTGCCTGGGGCTGGTTCTGCTCTGTTGTCATGCTTGCACTTCCTGGTGCGTTGACTTGGTTGCAGCGCGTTTCCGGCGGAAAGCCGCTGCTACTTTCTTCTATCGGATTTGCCGGGAGATCAGTTGATGTATAACTCCGCGCAAGATGCAGCACTCATTGGATTCAGGTTGTCGAGGGAAGGAACCAGAACCTTGCCTGCACTGTATCACGGAGTCCCAATATACGATCTTTCAACTCGCCATCACTATAGTTTGGGTGTTCACCTTTACGTCGTCGCATTCGCAAACGAGACAAACTTACTGCAAGGTGATACGCGCCAGTTGAATTCTTGACTGTCGAGAACTGCGGCGAACTTTCCGGATTTTCCTTCCGGCATCAGCCGCTCGATAGGCAAAGACGATACTACTCGTAATTGACTCGCCTGGCAAGTAATTGGTTGCAAGGAATCTCAAGTCTTCTCAAAAAAGGCAGAAACGGCCGTGCGTGGCACGGCCGTTTCTGCCTTTACGATGGCCAATCACTGGCCTCCCTGAAACCCGTCCGCCGAAGCATCCGGGTGGCAACTACGGTTTTGGTGGGAGCCTCTTGGGCTCCCAATCTCGTCTACCGCAGTCTTTGCATCGCGCTTTCCGTTACCTGTCCGGATAACGCGTACGTCGCTGGCATAGACTTAATAAGCAATTCTTATGCCGTATGTTCCATTCAATAGAATCAATTATTTAGCGGGGGAGAGGGAGCCGGATTCTTCAGATTATGGAAGCCCATACGACAGCGTCTTCATAAATCCATACATTTGCTGGGACGACCATACATTCTATTGGGGCGAAATGTTACTTCTGGCAGGTCGGGCAATAATGAGTTCCGCGCCCCGCCAGAACCGTTCTCCGGATCGGTGTCCCGCAGGTAAGGCACGGCTGCCCGCCCCGGAGATAGACCCGATGCTCCAGCTGGAAGAAGCCGCGAACCCCATCCGCATCCACATAGTCCGAAACAGACGATCCGCCCAGCTCAATGGCATGCTTCAGCACGAGTTGTAGCGCCGCGCGCAACCGTTCGAGCTCCTCCCGGGTCAGCCGCCCAGCCATTCGTTTCGGTCGGATTCCCGCCCGAAACAGGCTCTCATCGGCATAAATATTCCCCACACCATGCAGCAGCTTCTGATTCAGGAGGGCAGCCTTAATCGGCGTCTTCCGCCCGCGAAAGAGTGAAATAAAGTCCGCAGAAGAGATCGTCAGTGGCTCCCGCCCTGTGCCCTCAAAGCCCTTGCCTTGCTCGGTCGCCGCATCACGCGCATGAATCGCCAGCCGCCCGAAGCGCCGGGCATCCACAAAACGCACCTCACGCCCCGACCCGAGCCGCAAAATAGCATGCGTATGGGCTGGAACCGGCACGGCGGCATCCGAAACCAGTAGCCGTCCCGTCATGCCGAGATGCACGATCCACTGCGGCCCAGCCTTCCGCTCAGACTTCCCTTTGCCGCCCGCCAGATCGCCGTCGCGCGGCGCCAAATCGAAGACGATATGCTTCCCCACGCGATACACGCGCTCGATCCGGCGGCCCGTCAACGTTTCTGCCATCGCTTCAGGGGTGGTCTTGAACGGCTCCGGCTTCGAGCTCAGCCAGACTGACTCAATCACCTCGCCACGTACGCGCTGGTGGACGCCATTGGCGACCGTTTCGACTTCAGGAAGTTCCGGCATAGGCTCTCTCTCTATTATCCAGAAGAATCTGCTTTCCGCAGCAGCCGCACGAAAAAGGGGTGCCCCATCCTTCGCGTAGCGAAGGGTGGGAACCACAACTCCGGACCTGCAATCTTTGTTACCTGCTCTGTTACCCGCGCAGGGAGGGGGGCAAGAAGTACAGCATCCGTGATAGATATGCATGTGACGACTTCCGAGGCCAGAATCCAGCATGTCTGACACCCGCTGCATCAAGCGCATTCTCACCATAGCCACGCTCCTAAGTACCACCGTTATTGCACAGACAACAAAACCCCAGCCCTATTCCGCCGCCCCGTGGGAAAACGTTCTCTATGGCGCCGCCTACTACAACGAGTACATGCCCGCAGAACTGCAACCAGGACGCCTAGACAAAGACATCACCCTCATGAAGCAAGCCGACATCTCCGTCGTCCGCATGGGCGAGTCCACCTGGAGCCTCTGGGAGCCCGAAGACGGCCGCTTCGAATACGCCTGGATGGACCGCGTCGTCGACGCCATGGGCAAGGCCGGAATCAAAGTCATCCTCGGCACGCCAACCTACTCCATCCCTACGTGGATGTACCACGAGCATCCCGAAGTCCTCGTCGATCCGCTCACCGGCCCCAAGCCCTCCTACGGCATGCGCCAGAACATGGACATCACCAACCCCACCTTCCGCTTCTACGCGCAGCGCCTCATCCGCAACCTCGTCGAGCATTATCGCAACAACCCCAACGTCATCGGTTGGCAGATCGACAACGAAACCGGCGCTTACAACGCCAACAACCCCGAGGTCTTCACCGGCTTCGTCGACCACCTCAAGCAAAAATTCGGCACCACCGACAACCTCAACAAAGCCTGGTTCCTCAACTACTGGGGCGAAGACGTCAACGACTGGGAGAACATGCCGCCGCGCCAGAACGCCACCAGCACCGGCTATAAACTCGAGTGGTCCCGCTGGCAGCAGATGCGCGTGAACGACTACCTAAGCTGGCAGGCCACCATCGTCCGCGAATATCGCCGGCCAGATCAATTTGTAACGCAAGACTTTTCCGACGCCGTCCACCGCGACGTCAACGAATTTGAAGTCGCCAAAGCCCTCGACATCGTCTCCGTCAATCCCTACCACGGCACGCAGGACCACATGGACGGCCAGATCCAGGCCGAGGCCGGCGACTACTACCGCTCCCTCAAACACGCCAACTATCTCGTCACTGAAACCAACGCGCAAACCACCTACTGGGCCTCGACCTTTCAGTACCCGCCCTACGATGGCCAGCTCCGCCTCGACGTTTACACCCATCTCTCGAGCGGCGCCAACATGGTCGAGTATTGGCACTGGCACTCCATCCACTCCGGACAGGAAACCTACTGGAAAGGCATCCTCTCGCACGACCTCGAACCCAACCGCCCTTACGCCGAGGTCTCGTGCACCGCGCACGAGCTTCAGAAAATCGGCCCGCATCTCATCGACCTCAAAATCACCAATCAGGTCGCCATCCTCCACAGCGTCGATTCGCTTAACGCCATCGACTTCATGCCCTTCGCCTCGACCGGCCCTCGCTGGGCCTTTGGACCTGCTGCCGCCGACTACTCCTCGCTCCTCAATCAGCTCCACACCGCTCTCTACAATCTCAACGTAGGCACCGACTTCGTATTCCCGGAAGACCCCGACTTCTCCAAATACAAAGTCCTTATCGTGCCCATGCTCTACATCGCCGACGACGCGCTGCTACAAAAAATATCTGACTACGTAAAGAATGGCGGCCACGTCCTCATGACCTTCAAGAGCGGCTTCGCCAACGAGAACTCCGCTGTCCGCTGGGTGCGCGCGCCCGGCCCCCTGCGCGAAGCCGCCGGATTCAGCTACCAGGAATTTTCGAACTTAGAGAAACCGCTGGCCCTCAAAGACGACCCCTTCCACGCCGGCGCAGAAGAAAACAAAGTAAGCTACTGGGCCGAATTCCTCACGCCCGAACACGCCAAAGCCCTGGCGTATTATGACCACCCGTTTTTCGGAAAGTGGCCCGCCATCACCGAAAACAACTACGGCACCGGCACGCTGACTTACGAAGGAACCTACCTCACCGACGCATTACAAAAAGCAGTAGTCGAACAAGTCCTCCAAGAAGCGAACCTGACCGGCCCCGACCAGCAACTCCCCGCACCCGTCCACGTAAAACACGGAGTCAACCGAATGGGCAAACAACTCCACTATTACCTCAACTACTCCAGCGACCCACAAACCTTCACCTACCCCTACAAAGAAGGAACCGACCTGCTCACCAACAACGCCATTGCGTCCTCCAGCAAAATCACGCTCCAACCGTGGGACGTCGCGATCATCGAAGAGAAGTGAACGAAGTCGAGTTCCCCTAGTCTCGACTTTGAGATTGGCACTCGCTACCTAGGGAGCATGCTCTGTCTTAGAGTCCGTTGAACGGGGACGTGGCGATCAAAAAGCGAAATTAGCTAGCATATCTAATTTCTGCTTTCAAGGGAAGATCGTTACTTTTCTTGCACTTACGTGAGGATAGCTGAGATGGGCTCTGAGTAAATTGCACACCCGAAATGGGTTAGAACCTCCAAAGTTACTTGTAGCTCTGTGGAAAACTAACAGAAGGAGTTGCTATTTCGCCGATATTTGTATGTAGAATTGCATGCACATTGAACATGCATTTTGATGTATGACTGTAACGTTTGCATCTCTCCCCGCATCATCTCTATTAGATGAATGCAGAGCATGACTCGGAGGATAGATATCACTTATGGCGACTCCCACTTCAACTACGTCACCTGCACGCCCAGGAGTTCGCGCGCACATCGAGTCGACCAGGCTATCGTTTGCAGACCTTGTAACACAACTAACCAGCATCATCGGCAAGAAGCTCACCGCTTATATTGCAGGCAAGAATGATGTTCGCTCCGTTGACCGCTGGATGCAAGGCCAGGGCTCTTACAGTGATGCCGAGCCAAGATTACGTTTTGCCTATCAGATCGTAAAGTCTTTGGCAGAGCATGACAGTCCCGCCGTGGTACAGTCTTGGCTGACGGGTATCAACCCAGAGCTCAGAGATCGAACGCCAATTCGACTCCTGCGTGAAGCGGATTTGGATGTTGTTGGGCCTGAATTGCGCGGAGCAGCGCGGGCTTTCATTGCTGGAGGCTAGTACCGTTGCTGGAACATCGAACACCCCAGGATCCGCTCTATCGGATCGCGCGGGGCACGAATCCTTGGGCGTTCACAGATTGGTCGAGAGCAAGCACCGATTCTTATGGCGCTCATACTTTCGGAAATCGCTTCGATGATCCAGCCGGCGAATACCGCGTTCTCTATGTTTCTAGCCAGCTTCTATCCTGCTACGTGGAGACCTTGGCAAGGTTTCGCCCTGATCCAAAGCTGAAAGATGAGCTCGCAGCGATCAAAGGCGAGGATGACTTCCAGCCAATCGGCTATATTTCCACGGATTGGTTCAACGATCGCTACATCGGCAGAGCACGTGTGAAGGGAAGGTACGCTGATCTCTACACCGCGGAATGGGTGTCACAACTACGTCCGCACTTGCAACCTGAATGCATTGAACTAGGGCTGCCTGATTTCGATCTGAGTGTCCTGATGCAAGCACAAAAACGAATCATCACACAGATGGCCTCGAATTACGTAAATGGCATAGGCTCGTTCGATGGAATCTATTACGCGTCTAGGTACGGACGCGATCTTGAGAACTGGGCGCTCTTCGAATTCAGAACCGAGATCCACCCGATAGAAATTCATGGGGTATCACCTAATGATCCTGTACTTCTTGAGGCGCTCGATATCCTGCAGTTGCAGGTGCCTGGTCCGGACAAAGAACGCTCTAAACGCGAGGAGAGCCCAGAACGCTCTGGTTTTTCCTGGGTGATCAGACTGAAGGATCTGATCTTGGGCAAGAAGTCTCATGAACTGTGAGCACTCTCGTTTGTAGGGCCGATGGCCCATTCAAGACTTCCTTTGGCTAGGAGTAGGGCAGCTCCATCACAACTTACGCATGCCGGGGAACACTCACTCTCCGAACGAAGGCCCACTGGCCACCTCAACGACTCAAACGATCGGGATAGTTCTTACTGAGCAGTCGTTACCTTGTCTGCAACTCGTTGGATGGAGGCAGCGTGCACAGTCGTAACCGTCGATCTGTTCACCATGGATTTCAGCATCAATCCCGCCCGCGAGGGGAGGCAGACACAGAAGTCTTTCCCGGACCCGCGAGCAGTTCCGGGATGCGCGGGACGGGAACCGATAGCCACGATGACGGTCAGGACGGCTGCGAAAATAGCAAAACGGCGCATTGGTCGATCCTCTGGAGAACGATACGGAGGCTGGGTCATGGCAGTTCCTCAAAACTTTCAAAAGTAAATAAGAGCACGCAGCGGGCCAAAGGTGATGAGCCGCAACCTGCCCGAAACCAACAGATTCACCGGGTATGCAAGAACCGGCCTGTCCATTTCAGGTCAGACCTGTCCAGAAGTGGACAGGCGAGCGCGGTGGTGGACGGCTGGTGGCCCAGGTTCTTAACCGTGGGTGCTGTGGGAGGTCGCAACAAAGTGGTGTCAGCCTTGGATACCACAGTCCGCGAAAAAGCGGCTAAACCACGTATTCACACGAATTTACTAGAAACACCCCCGGGGGAGCCACCCTACTTCTCGCTGCTGGGAGGCACCAGCCCCTTTAGTCGCATATACAAGGCCAGCGTTGCATACTGCTCGGTGTCATGCGTTACGGTCGCCCACGCGATCCCCAGGCGTGAGCGCTTTGCAGGACCTGCCTGCACCATCTCGGTCATATTGGCATCGGTCAGCGCGCCAAATGCCTTATCGCACTCGGCAAACGACGCCTTCAGAGCATCCACAATCGTTGCCTTGTCCGCCGTCTCCGGAGGAGCAGGCTTGGGACTCGCCGTCCCATTCAGCGCGCCGCAGCTGCGATTCTGAGCCTCGGTCACATGGTTGACGACCCGCGCAAATGTCCGGATATCAGGCGTCGGCTTATAGCTGTAGTTCTCCGCCGGCATCGTGTCCGCAGCTTTAAGGATGAACTTTTTCATCGGCTCATACCGCCCCTGAACCTCTGCCGACAAGGGGTTCGCCGTCGCCGCCGGAGTTGCACTCGCAGCTGCCTGCCCAAACAGCACCGCCGAAACCATCAACCCGGCCAAACCCATCGCCGCACAGACCATCATCCGTCGCATCATCCTCACCTCGCACACAGACTAACATCCCCGTCGCCTCGCACTTTGGCGAGTCGAACCACCCGCGTATATCATAAGAATTTGGACCGGATCACCGGTCCCCATCCGGCACACGCTTCTCCAGGTCATTTTCGAAACACGACTGCGAGAGGCAACGTGTGCCAAGCAGGGCTCAACTTCAAAGCAAGGTGTGCAGATATAGATGCGAGCAAAAACAGCAGTCGTTCTCGGCGCCCAGTGGGGCGATGAAGGCAAAGGCAAGATCGTCGACGTGCTCTCCGAGCGCTTTTCCGTCGTGGCCCGCTACGCTGGCGGACACAACGCCGGACACACCGTCATCATCGGCGGAAAAAAGTTCATCCTCCAGCTCATTCCCTGCGGCATCCTGCGGCCGACCAGCAAGGCCGTCATCGGCAACGGTGTTGTCCTCGACCCGCTGGCCTTCCTTCGCGAAGTCGGCAAGCTGCGCGACCTTGGCATCAACGTCGATCAGCAGCTCTTCGTCTCCAATCGTGCGCAGGTCATTCTCGAATACCACCGCATGATCGAGCTCGCTGCCGAAAGCGCGCCCGGCCGCCAGAAAATTGGCACCACCAGCCGCGGCATCGGCCCCGCGTATGAAGACAAGATGGCTCGCAATGGCCTCCGCGTCGTCGATCTGCTCAACACCAATCTGCTTAAGACGCACATCGAAAACGCCTGCCACGAAAAGAACACCATCGCCAACGCGCTCTTCGGTGCCAAACCGCTCGATCCGGCCAAGATGTACGACGAGTACGCCCACGCCGCCGAACAGGTCGCGCCCTTCGTCACCGACACGGCCTACTTGCTGAACAAAGCCATCGATGAAGGTGGCAGCGTCATGTTTGAAGGCGCACAGGGAACGATGCTCGACATCGACCACGGGACGTACCCGTTCGTGACATCCTCCTCCGCAACAGCAGGCGGAGCAGTCACCGGAACCGGGGTCGGCCCCACACGCATCGGCACCGTCATCGGCGTCACCAAGGCCTATGTCACCCGCGTCGGCGAAGGTCCGTTCCCGACAGAAATCTTCGACGAATCCGGCGAGCTTTTGCGCGCGCGCGGCCAGGAATTCGGCGCCGTAACCGGTCGCCCGCGCCGCTGCGGCTGGCTCGATCTGCCCTTGCTGCGCTACTCGAACCAGATCAATGGAACGGAATGGTTGGTAGTAACGAAGCTTGACGTGCTCGACGCGCTCGACGAAATTCCCGTCTGCACCGGATACAAGATCGACGGCAAGTTCATCGACACCATGCCCGCCGACGTGCGCGGCCTCGAATCCATCGAGTGCGTGTATACGAAACTGAAGGGCTGGAACGAATCGACCGAAGGCATCACCGAATTCGACAAGCTGCCGAAGATCGCGCAGGATTACCTCCGCTTCCTCGAAAAGGAATCCGGCGCAAAGATCGGCATGGTCTCTACCGGCCCGGATCGCGATCAGACAATGCTGCTGCCTGCATTCGCCGCCGCCCTCAACGAACTGCACGGATAAGCTTTGCTCCGAAATCGCACAGCCAGCCCCAAAGGACTGGCTGTGCGAAACGGGTTGGTGATTGACTAGCCATTCGCCGGGTGCAACACACGGAAGCTGTTGCCACCGTTCGACCACACCAGTACGAGCGCATCCTGTCCACTTCCGACGCCGCCAAGTTCGCTCGCTACGTCGGACGCGGAAGTCATCGGTTTACGGTTTACAGAAACGATCACATCCCCGGGCTGGAGACCGGCATTGTCCGCCGGGCTGCCCGACCGCACATCCTGAACCACAGCGCCGCGTACATTTTCCGGCAGTTGTATCTGGTTGCGGATGTCAGGTGTAAGGTTCGCCAGGCTCATGCCCCAGCGCCCCTTGCCACTGCCGCTCTGCGCGACTTCATGGTCCGCTTTCGCCTGCTGCGGTTCCAGAGTTACCGGAACGTTCAGCGTCTTTCCATCGCGGGCTACTTCAAGATGAATGGTATCGCCAGCCTGTTTTTGCGAGACTTCCATCTGCAGCTCTCCGGCATCGCTGACTTCCTTTCCGTTGAGCGCCGTGATCACGTCGCCGGTCTTCAGTCCAGCCTTACCGCCGGGTGAATCCGCACTTACATCGGATACCACGGCGCCCACCGCTTTATTCATCTGGAAGAACTTGGCATTGTCCGGGGTTACGTCCGCAATAGTGACGCCCATAAATCCGTGGCGTACTTTACCGTCGTGGATCAGCGTCTCCGCAGTGTGCTGGACGATTTCCTGCGGTATCGCAAATCCCATTCCAGCAAAGCCGCCGGTCTGCGAGATGATAAACGTGTTGATTCCGATCAGCTCTCCACGCGCATTCACCAAAGCACCACCAGAGTTGCCCTGATTAATCGCCGCATCCGTCTGAATGAACTCGCCGGGTTTACGTCGATCGGCGGCTGAAGGGTTGGGACGGTTGAGCGCGCTGATAATTCCGCGCGTGACCGTGAAGCGGAAGCCCAGAGGATTGCCAAAGGCAAGCACTAACTGTCCAGGACGCAGCTTGGAGGAGTCACCCCACGGTACGCTGGGCAGATTTTTACCGTCGATTTTGATAACGGCCAGATCCGTAAGAGGATCGGCGCCCACCAATTTTGCCGAATAGACTTCGCGATTGCTCATCGTGACGTGAATGTCAATGGCACCATCGATGACGTGGTTGTTGGTCACGATGTATCCATCAGGCGAGATGATCACGCCGCTTCCGAGACCATGCTCTATTGTTGGCCCTTGCTGCGGTTGTCCATGAAAGAACTGTCCGAAGGGTGAGTTCGGTCCTGCGATGGGCGGCCCCTGTTGTTCCTGCTGCCCGTCCTGGTCATCGTCATCGCTGACTGGCTGCTGTGAATTTACTTTCGAGGTGACGGTTACGTTGACCACCGCAGGCGTTACTCTCGCGGCCAGCGTTTCCATGGCGTCATCGAGTGACAATAGCGGTCCCACACTCTGGTCATCGAGCGGTGCGGCCGCTGGTGCAGGTGATAGCGCAGCCATCACTGCGGATGCGGGTCTCATGACTTCATAAGCACCCAAGGACAGCGCAGCTCCCGCGACCATGGCGGGAATGACCACGCGCCGCTTGAGCAACGATTTTGCTTTTCCTACGTTCATTGTTGTTCTCCTGTAACTAAATAATTAGTTGATGCAGATAAAAAAATTTGCGCTAGATTGACCCCTGCGTCACTCCCGCTTGCTGCGCAGCCAATGCCGGAGCTACCAGAACGATGTGCCAAACCTGCGTCTTCCAGACAGCCGCATTCATCTGCGGACTGTCCCCATAACCGAACTCGGCTGTCTCGACGAACACCACCATCTGTGCGACCGGGCTGGCGTTCTTTTCAGCTGTTAGCTCGACAGCCTTCGCCATCACCATTTGGGGAGCAACTCCCTGTTGCGGAAGTTGAGATTGCGGAAATTGAGCGAGCAGCTTGGTCCGGGCCGGCTGGGATGAACTGTGGCGCTTTGCCGACTTCCGACTCACGGCCAGATGCTTCTCAATTGGGGACGACGCCGGTATATGAAAGGATGCTGGGATCACGGCTGCAGGCGTGATCATCCGATCGATGTCGCCCGCAGGCAAGGCTGTCGTTGCCATGCTAGCTGTAGAAGCCGGTTGATTCGGTCCAACAGCCACCAGATGCGGCGCGCAATAGGACAGAGCAAAGCATGCGAGTGAGAAGACACTCGCGAATCCCAAAGCTGGCTTCCAAACCTGAGTGGTAGCGGGCCGTTTTGCATCCAGAATTTTTGTGATTCGCAGCGACAGCTCCTGTGCTTTGTGCACGGCAGCCTGTGCCATCGTCCAGCCCCGGCGGGCGCAGCTTTTTTCGAGCAGCTCGATCAGGCAGCTCGCGTACGCGCGGGGATTGCCGGTAATCGCCAGCACGGTATCGTCGCACGCCATCTCACGTTCGAGAGACAGCCGCGCATCAATCCACCAGACCGCCGGATGAAAGAAGAAAATCGCTCGCGCCATCTTCTGCAGCAAATTGGTCCAATCGTCGCGCCGCCGCAGATGCGTTAGTTCATGGATCAGGATCGGCTTCAGCTCGTTCGTAGTAAGCTCTCGCAGCGTCCAGGCTGGCAGCATGATCGCCGGTTTCCAGAAGCCGATTGCTGCCGGAACCTTGACCTTTTCTGAAACTGCCAGGCAAACCTGTCTTCCCGCGCCATACTGCTGCAGGATTTCTTCGATTTCTGGGTTGAATTGCGACAGGTCAACGACCGTGCAGTTCCTTCGAATCATCCAAACCTGCCACAGTCCGGTTGCAACGCGGGCAAGCGCCACAAGGGCTGCGAACATCCACACAGCGAAGATCGCCATGGCCCAGAAGGTGGAGATAATAACCTGCGAATTCCCATGATGCGCTGCCAGCAGAGGCAGCACATGCCTCATCCCGAAACCGGCAGGAAAGGACAGTCCGACCACGGCAATCAGCGCCATAAACCAGACGGCGAAGCGGGTTCCTGCGTTTTGCCGTCCGATAAGACGCAGCAGCAACCACGCAAACAGCGCGACCAGCAATCCTTCTGGCAGCGAGTTCAGCATTCGCTCCACCGAAATTTTTGCGATGTCCTGCATCCCGAGCCAGCTCATCGTTCGGCTCCCCCATCGCTCTGCTCTAACATTTCTTTTAACCGCTTCAGTTCTTCGGGTGCGATCCCGCGCTCTTCCAGAATATTGAGTACCAGGTCCTCATGCGAGTTGCGGAAAAAGCGGCCAACGAGGTGCCGTATCTCTGAACGGCTGGCCTCGTCGCGCTCCACCATGGTGCGATACACGTGCGCGCGACCGTCTTTGGAATGTTGCACATAGCCCTTCCGCTCAAGAATGCGGATGGTGGTTAGAACGGTGTTGTAAGCCAGAATGGGCGGATCGATGAGCGCGTCGAGTATCTGCTGCACCGTGCCTGGCCCCTTCTGCCATATCACCTGCATGATCTTCAGCTCGGCTTCCGTCAATGTTTCGGAAGACTTTCTCGGCACGCGATCCTCCTGCTGTTATCCATTGGACGCAGCACATTCTCAAAGGTAACTAATTAATTAGTTAATCTCAAAGCGCCGAAGATTTTTGTAGTGGGTCAATGCAAATTAACCCACGCTATCATCCTGAGCAACGCGAAGGATCTGCAGGCAGTTAACCGACTAATAAAAAAGAATTGTCATCCTTCGCTCTGCTCAGGATGACAACTCTACTTGAAGTACAAAATATTGCCCTATCCCTATATTTCGATAAGGCTTAGTTGTTGGATGCCCAGTATTTATTGAAGCCGATATAGTCGGAGGGCATGGCCGCCAGGATTTTTCGGCGCATCTCCAACAGGTCGACTGACCCGAGTGTCTTATAGATGACCTTGCCGTCAGGACCAAAGACAACCGTGTAAGGCACAGCCGACTGCCATGCTGGATCGAATGCTGCCTGCAATGCGGAGGTGTCGTCTGAGCCGAACAGCAAATTGCGGCTGGTGGCATGCTTCTTTTCAAGAAAGCGCAGCACGCCCGGCTCTTCATCGGGCATATTGGCGGCGACCGTAACCAGGTCAAAATCGCGGGCGCTGTACATGCGATAGGTATCTTGCAGGTCAGAGAATTCAGCTACGCAGGAGCCACACCACGTAGCCCAGAAGCTGACGACGGTGACATGGCCCGCCGGGTTGGTGCGCAGCTTCTTCAGTCCCGCGGCATCCACCTTTTCTACATGGACAGGTTCCGCGTTGAGCTTCTGGTCTGCGGCCTCGCGCTGTGGGATTTTATCCGACCACTTCGTCGAGCAGCCGAAGACCCCGGTATGCTTCACCGCGACCTCTTTGCCTGCCAGCAGCGCGTCGATTGCATTCTGCGCATCGTGCGTCTTGACCATCTCGATGCGATAGCTGTTGTCGACCCTGCCTTCATAACGAAGACGGCGGTCCTTATCGAAGATAAAGACATGCGGCGTCGCCTGTGGACCGTAGGCCTCAGTTACCGATGTCGTATCGCCCGCATACAGGTAGGGGTAGTGAAGATGCTTGTACTGCACGCGAATCTTCATATCGGCGAGCGTGTCGCTCACGTCGGAGGAGTCGAGCTCATCGATCCGGATGGCCTTAGGATCGTTGCCCTGGATGGCGACGACGGCCACGCCCCGCTTTCCGTAGTTCTCATACAGCTGCTCGATGCGCTGCTCGTACATCTGCGCGATCGGGCAGTGATTGCAGGTGAATACCACCACCAAAATCGGGCTGCTCGCGTAGTCGCTGAGTTTATGAGTTTTGCCGTCAACGCCCGGAAGCGAAAAATCAGGCGCGGGCGAACCCAAAGCAAGAATCGGATGCGTCTGCTGTCCCCAGAAGGGAACAGCTAACAACAACATTAAGATGAACATGAACTTCTTTGACATTAATTCCTCCATCGTGCCCTTGACGCGCCAGGGCAGTTACGCGAGCTTTCTCGCAAACGTTACTTCTTGCGCCATATCCTGATTGACGTCGCCTTCTTTTTCATATTCGACGGCGACAAGGCCGGGGAAGTTCTGCCGGTGCAGCTCCTGCATCACTTCCGGAATCTTCGCGATGCCGGAACCCAGCAGTACATTCACCTCTCCACCTTTCGCCTGAATATCCTTCAAATGCACCATCCGTAAACGCGGCGCGAGCTTGCGAATGGCATCCGCCGGGTCATAGCCACACGATGCAAAGTGTCCGGTATCAGCTGTCGCGCCCATCGTCTTCGATAACCCTGACAACGCATTCAGTACGTCTTCCGGACTTTCATACGCAAATTTATATGGGAAGAAATGATTATGAAGTCCAAAGGTCAAGCCTGCCTGCGTCAAACGCTGATCGATTTGCTTCAGAACATCTTCGGTCGCATCGCCGGTAATATTGGTCGAGCCGAGCAGCTTCGCGAAGCGCACGGCATTGTCGATATCTCCGTCAGTTTTGATAGTCGCGGCATAGTACGACACGCAGCGGATTCCGGCGCGATCCATTTTTTCCCTGGTCGTGCGGAACAGCTGATCCTCCGGATGGCTCAGCAGCATGAACTCGCCTCGCGACATCTCGATCTCACGAACGCGCAGAGCGTTCAATTGCACAATCATGTCGTCGATCGAGAGGCCATGATAACTATAGGTGCCTACCCCAATATTGAGCGAACTGAAGGCATGGAGCGGAGCCGCCACAGTAGCCAGAGAGCAACCGGCGGCGAGCTTCACGAAGGTGCGTCGTGTTGTCATTCGGCGTGAAAAACTCCTGTCGCTCATTACTTGGACGAACCGGTCGAAGCCGGTGGCTGCGACGGCGTAATGTCCGCATCGACCAGTCCCATGGCCCACTTGATGGCTTCGACATACATCCGCTGCAGCCGGGGATCATCCCAATTCTCTTCCGGATGTCCAAGGGTCGAGTAATACACGCGACCTTTCCCATACATCTTTGCCCAGGTCACGGCAAAATCATGATCGGGGCGATGAATCTTTGGATTCGTCAGATCGAGCTTGCTGGCATCAAGGCTCATGAGGACATGCACCTTGTCGCGCGAGAAAGATTTCATCTGATAAATCTCGTCGCGAAGCGTAAAGGCGCGTGGCCACTGCTGCATGCCGGGAAATTTCGGATCTTCGACGATGATCGGAGCATCGAACGTCCCCCAGGGATGCTCGTCAAACGTCCCGCCCACCATATCTACAAATTCAGGCCACTTGGTAAAGGTGATGGCTGCGCTATGAATACCGATAAACCCCTTGCCGTCGTCGTGAATGAAGGACAGGAAATCGGCCTTCTGCTGCGCGTCCATTTCCAGATCGCCGCCCGTGAAAAAAAGCACGGCATCGAAGTTTGTCAAATTCTTGGCGTTATATTCGAGCTTCTTTTTCGTCAACGCTTCGGTATCCGTGCGGATGGTCGTGTCCCACAAGCCGGTCTGTTTCCCGAGCCGCTCGATCGTGGCCATTGCATGCGAGACAGACTCATGCCGGTATCCCTTCTCTTCGCCGATTACGAGCAGATGCTTCTTCTGGCCGTTGCTGGATTGAGCTGGCGAGGCAAGGGCGACCGCCGTACAAAGCAGAATCAGGGCGTAGCGGACAGCTTTCATAAAATGGCGATAATCCTAAGATTGCGATTCCGGATTTCCGGAAAAATATTGCCCATAATTCTTAATGTGGCCTGTGAAATCAATCGGTTGTTCATGGGCGGCCAACGGCTTCAATTTGTTTGTAATGTTTTATAACTAAGTTAGCCGATGCATATCACTGCATCATATTGTGAATAGTGTGTCAAGGGTTTCCTGGCGTCAAACGATGGCGTCAGAGTAAACCGAACGCGGTCGTAACACGCCATTTCAAGCAAAGGGTTGCGGAAGCAGCACGGAAGAAAGGGCATCAAGCGCCAGGGAGATTCCACCCCAGAGCGTGGCGCGTGTGCCCAGAGCGCTGGTGCCAATTTTCGTCACTGCAAACTCGCTTCCCTCAAGCTGTTTCAGCACCGAGCTGATCAATACAGGATGACTCCCAATTTCTCCGCCTAAGAGAACCAGGCCCGGATTCAGAATGAGGGAGAGGTTGACGATGATGTCGGATACGATCTCTGCCCGCTGCCGGACGATTTTTTGAGCGTACGTATCTCCGGAACGCGCCAGATCCATAACCCCGACAGCATCCATCTCTTTTCGCATCCCTTTCGGATCGATGCCCGATTTCCCATTCTTTTCCTGCCAGCTTTTCAAGATTCCGGAACCAGTCAACACGGTCTCGAGTTCGCCGAATTCATGAATGGTCGGCTGCCTGCGCGTTATGTGTGGCAGCCGCAGATAAGCAATTTCTCCCGCGGACCATTGCGAACCATGGTGGATCTTGCCGCCGAGAACAATGCCCGCACCCACGTTGGTCCCGATACTGATGAAGACGAAATCCTGCTCGGTCTGTGCGGCTCCGCAATAATGTTCGCCCTGCGCAGCCAGATTCGTATCGTTTTCGACGATCACCACGCATCCGGCGATTTTGTTCAGCATGGCACGCAGGGGAACCGCGCGCCACCCTTCCAAAGTGCTGATCGAGAGGACGCTGCCATCTTCCACATTTGCGATGGCTGGTACTCCGACCACCATGATCAGCAGCTGATCCCGCGTCTTTTTCTGCTTGCGCAGCAGACTTTGTATTGCGCTGTCTATATAACCGCAAATAGCCGCGGGCGTCTTCTTCCGCTTCGTGAGCGCGATCTTCAGCGTGTCCAGCTCGTTCCCGTTCAGGTCAGCGAGCAGAAACGAGATGCTTTCGGCAGTGATTTCCACTCCCAGAACGCAGCCACGCTCGGCTTTGAAGCGGATCATGTCCGGAGGACGGCCACCACTGGATTCTCCTTCGCCCAGCGGCTCGACCAGGTTCTCAGACAAGAGGTCCTTGACCACATTGGTGATCGTCGGAGCG
>Ga0207035_1036_pt1 | contig 40034 bp, 37 predicted proteins | sample Alteio_BWMinCont_77_FD_153272 | JGI IMG/M metagenome (GOLD analysis project Ga0207035, IMG submission 153272) | Enriched cells from forest soil in Barre Woods Harvard Forest LTER site, Petersham, Massachusetts, United States -... | ecosystem: Environmental > Terrestrial > Soil > Temperate forest >... | reverse complement strand
AAGCGGTAAAGTATGGACTTTCCAGCCTCGTTGGATGCTTGGTAGCAGCTGCTTTGGTCTTGAGTGTGTTTATGCCTCTAGTGGCGCCTGCGTTGATGGTCGTTGCGATTGCAGCTGCAGCGCTGGTTTTGATCGTTACAGCTTATGGGATCTATAAGCATTTTCATCCTGTTGATAGCCAAATGGTGGAGGACTATACAGTACCGATGGATGATGCGAAGAGTGTGTGCAGCGACACTGCTCAATTGGTTGATCAAGTGGTGGTTGGTACTAGGAAAACCCCCGATTATTATGCTCATCTCACCTATTCGGTTCCTGAGAATACTGAGCAATACAGAGAGGAACTCACGAAGAAGTTATGTGAAAAGGTGATTTTCTTAAGCACACAAATGAAAAATTCCGTCTCATACATCGATACCTCACAAAAGGATAAACGGGAAGCAAAGCTTCAGCATCTGTCTGAACGGTTGGTTACTTTATTGCCAAAAGATGAGAATCAAGCCAATGCTTTGCTACAGAAGTACTTGTTGTCACTTGAGGAAGAAGACCATCTTACCGAACAAGACCGTTTTATACACGCTAATCTCACAACATGGACTCGGAACGCTATAAATGATCCTATTATTAAAGAATTAATGCAGGTGCATAAAAGGATGAATAATATGAATAATATGAATGATCAGAACAGAAATGCAACAGATAGTAGTGTGGATGCGCATGCTCATGAATATTGGACGGAGTCTGAATATTCACACTTCAAACAACAAACAGAGAGAACTGCTCCTGGCGCCTTCCAGGCTTTTTGGAAAAACATGGGCGAAACTGAGTCTCTATCTAAGCAAGTTGATTATTTTCATGAACATGCCAAAAGAGCAAGCGCCACAGAGGTAACAGATCAGAATCAGGTTCAGGTTGCAGCAGCGAATGTAGCAGTAGATTCAAGATCGTCTATGTCAGGGGCTAGTAGTAGTTCAGATAGTAGTTCAGAACAGACACAACAGGAAGAAGTCCCTACTTCATCACATCATTCTTAAGTTTATTGATTAAAAGGCTATTTATTCTAGGTGGTGTAAGTATAAGGTTCAATAAGATAAAAACTGCGCTAGAAGCAGTTTTTATTTATGCAGTCCTGTTGTCATAGATCGAAATTACCACGTATAGAATCGTCTTGTTTCAGCCAGCGCATTGTGTACTGTTTGTACAGGTAGTTGATTGGTTGGCAAAAATCTGGCATGCAGATCCTGAATTTGAAAATATCCCGAAGGATATATCGTAATAATGTGCTGATCTTCGATAATTCCTAGATTTGTGTAACTGTACATAAGTAAGTAAGGCCGTTTTTTTTGATCGAGTAAAGATTGACCGATACTGTAATCGCTAGCGGGGTTTTTGCAATTCAAAAGCCGAGTTAAAAGGGTTGAAACTAGATCATAATGGGTACTGAGATGCTGAAAAATAGCTGGTTTTTGTCCTGGCCAATGTACGATAAAAGGGACGTGTATTTGGTAATGTGTGAAATTGCTGCCATGTCCCCAGTAGCCAAGATGATTATCATTAAATTCATTTCCATGATCAGAGGTAATAACGACGATCGTGTTGTCCAGTAAATGTTGTTTTTTCAGTAAGAGCAAATCCTTCGCTACTAATTGATCAATGTAATACAGTGCGTTCTTATAGCGGTTGAAGCTAGGTAAGGGATCACTTGCTTGGGTATAAACCAATCGATCGCAGACGGCAATGCTGGGTTGAAAGGGGTTGACGGGGCTATGACCGCAGCAGAAGCTATGGGCAGAATCATAGAATAAAAAGCTAAAAAAAGGAGATGCGGTATGCGTAATAAATTGCTGAAATTCTTCGGTAATACGTTGATCTCTATCGTAGGGCCAGTGTCCAGGTGTGGAAGTTTTTAGATTCTTTATTTTTACAAAAATATTTTGATTAAATGGCGGTGCCAGTAGTTCAGCGCTGGCAAAAATTCCCATTTGGTATTTATCCTGTATGAGTTTATCTATAAATACGGGGCTTTTGTGTTCATGAATGGTTGCGGACCAATAACTTGCAGGTAAACCGTAAAACAACGAAAAAATGCCCGGTTGTGTGCCATTGCCGCCACTAAAATGACGTTGAAATTGCCAACTCTGTTGCGCAAATCGATAAATATTTGGAGTATTAACGGCATTTAGCCTGTCAAACCGCCAGGCATCGATAAGAATAAAGACTATATTCAACGGTTTTTCGATAGGTCCATAGATCAACGGGTGTAATGGATAGCGAAGCTTTGCATTGGCGTGATTAATTTCAATAAAATTGGATCGATAAAGACTTTCCATAGCAGGGAGGCGGTGTTTGCCAGGCAAAGCCATGGTAAGAACCTCGTAATAGAGAGGAATTGCATAAGCTTGTTGATTTAAGGATAAGGAAGCCGTAGTTTCAGTGGCCAACGCTAGCATGTAATAGGAAAACAATAGGCATCCCACTAAAAAAAGTGGATAATTCAGACGTAGAGGCTGAAAACATCGTTTTACCCATATAAACATCGCTAAGCTTATCTCAATAGCTAACAAAAAGGTGATGAGAAACCCTATAAAAAGCCATTCTAACCAAGAAAAATCGAAGATTTCCGTTAATTGGCCACTGGTGAGTAAATTCCATATGACACCGTTTAAATGGAAGCGATATTGGCCAAATACGAGGACGTCAGCACACAAAAGACAGAGAGATAGGAAGGCGATAGATACAGAAAGTGTACTGATCAGGATCTTGTTCGGCCATAAAAATACGAGAACGGTAGGTAGCATAGCAGCGGTACAGGCAAATAAGCTCAGCTGACCTACGAAAGCACTGAGTAAGAACAACCAGGCTAAACATTGATTCAGTGGTGTAGAAATAGAAAGGTGGAAGGGAAGGATAATAGCAAAGTAACGTAATCCGATCACCCAAAACAAAATGGCATTCGAGGCAAAAAACCAGAATACCCAATTGAGGCAGGGTTCTTTTTTTACTGCAGAGGGCATTTGTTTTTTTTATTTTTGTTTTTATTTGTTATTGATGTTGTTGAAAACAAATGAAGAACAGGTGTACTGATTATTTTTACTAGGCGAGATCGTATTGTTTTAATTTTTTTCGCAAGGTGCCACGACTAATTCCTAGCAATTTAGCCGCTTTGGTCTGATTGCCGCGGGTTTGCTGCAATACAACCTCGAACAAAGGCGATTCAACTTCTGCCAAAACCAATTCATAAAGGTTGGAAGGCGAATTTCCCTCTAATTGAGAAAAATAATTTTCCAGTGCCTGCGCAACGCAAGTTTTTAACGGTTGTTGAGGTGCGCCCGTACTAGGAACCTGCATAGGAGGGACGGGGAGCTGATCAAGTGCATTTTGCATATACAATATCCTTTGAGTCTTGACTAGGTCAGAGGATCCTCCATGATATAGTAGGGTTGCTTTGGCGACAAGACGTCTTAATGCCAAAAGGTTAAAGAGGACTTCATTTTGTTATATTTCAACCAATTTTTGAAAATTTTGTCGATCGCTTTTATAGCATGGATACCAACTCCTGTGGTTGCTATACACCAACCAGCTCCTGTCGAGCAGGTTTTTCAGGTCAGTAGTCGACAAATTGACGACAAAACACTAGCCATACATTGGGCTATTCAACCAAATTATCATTTGTATCGTAGTCGGATACATTTTCATAGCGATAAAGTTCCCATAAAAATAGCGATTTTTCCTCCGGGTATTGTTAAGCAGAGCCAGTTGCTTGGTAAATACCAAATTTATCAGCGAGGAGTAACTGTGCTATTGAAATTTGCGCATCCGTTGCCCGCTGATTTGGTTTTGATTGTAGATTATCAGGGATGTGCAGCAGCTGGCTTTTGCTATCCTCCTGTTACCAAGATAATTTCTTCACCATGTCATACGAAACAATTCGCACAGTCGTTGGGACAGAAAGTGGACGTAGCTGCTGTGAAGAATCCGATGCAAGCGAATCTTGCAAATGTCGAAAATGGACAAAGCAATGTGGCGCGACTGTTAGCTAGTCATAATCTATGGCTGGTTTTAGTAGCTTTTTTTGGCTTTGGTTTATTATTATCGTTCACTCCCTGTGTACTCCCACTAATACCTATTTTATCCGCCATTGTTTTGGGTCAAAAGCAATTAACCACACTGAAAGCCTTTATTTTATCGGCAACATATGTGATGGCTATGGCGTTAACTTATGCGATAGCAGGCGTTTGTGCGGGTTTAGCGGGTAGTTATCTGCAAGCTTTTTTACAGAGCTGGTGGATCATCGTGTTCGTGAGTGTAGTATTTGTGCTACTGGCCTTTTCTTTATTTGGTTTTTATGAATTGCATCTTCCAGCACGCTGGCAAGAAAAGCTGACCCACATTACTAATCGTCAGAAAGGAGGGCACTACCTAGGTGTGGCATTGATGGGTTGTTTATCTACCTTAGTTATTTCTCCTTGTGTTACGGCGCCTTTGGTCGGTGTATTGGCCTATATCGGTAATACTGGCAATGCAGTGTTCGGTGGTTTTGCCTTATTTGTTTTGGGTTTGGGTTCAGGTATTCCGCTACTAATCATTGGGACTTCGGCAGGTAAATGCTTGCCAAAATCAGGTCCGTGGATGCATTGGGTGAAGATCGTGATCGGGATAATGATGTTAATGATGGCGGCGTGGTTGTTATGGCGTGCTATTCCAGAAGATGCACAAATTTTTCATTGGTTCAAACCCAATCACAATCAAATGTCTGTTTTAGAAAACATCCACATGCGCACTATCCATGCTATCCCTGGGCTTGAGCAGGCTCTTGCTGAGGCAAAGCAAGCAAATAAACCCGTCATAGTAGATTTTTATGCAAATTGGTGTTTATCTTGTAAGGAAATGGAAAAGTTGGTATTTCCAACGCCGCAAGTGCAGCGTTTATTGTCTCAATTTATTGTATTGCGTGCTGATGTTACTGCCAATGATGCCCTTACGCGAGCTTTGGAAAAAAAGTTTGGAGTGATTGCGCCGCCAACCTTTTTGTTTTTTGTGGCAAATGGTCGGGAATTAAGTGAGCAAAGGATAGTGGGTCAACTGACACGTCAAGCGTTTGTACAGCGTTTGTTAACTGTTTTATCTGTGCAATCAAACGGAAGCTGAAGATTGCTTTAATTTCGATTTTGGCCACTGTATGAGGACGACTCCAAATAGGATTGCAGCAACTCCCAGATACTCTACCCACCGTAGATGATGGTGAAAAAGGATAAAATCCCAAAAAATGGCCATGATGGGAGCTACATACATGACAGCACTGGCTCGAACCGCGTCCCATTCACGGATGAGGCGATAATACATGATCCAGGCTAAAGCAGTCGAAAATAATCCCATGTAGATACTGGCTATCCAGAGTAATGGTGTATGAAATAATACGGCTCTGCTAGGCCAGCTTTCAAAGCAGAGCGAAGCAAGCATCAAAAAAATAAAACTGGCCCATACTTGGTAATAGAGGTTAGCGTAAAAGGCTGATTTAGGTTGGGTACAGAAGGTTCGTTGATTAAGTAAATTGGCTATTGAGTAGCTGAAGGCCATCAACAATATGGATGCGGCGCCTAACATGTGATCTGGGGTACCATCCAGATGCAGTAGTGGCCAAAAAATAATGCAAACACCGAGTAAGCCAGTCAGTAAACCGAGATACTTTAGAGGGAAAAAGTGCCTAGTTTTAGGGGAAATTAAACCAAATAACAACGTCCAAATTGGCACGGTGCCATTTAAAATACCGGCTAAACCCGATGAAATATATTGCTCGCCCCAAAAAAGAAGAAGAGAGGGGAAGCCAAGGGAAAAAAGCCCTGTTATCCAGATCTGCCAACGCTGAGAAAGCGGTATGGAGAAGGATACCTTGTGTTTAAACAAGCATCGTATCAGTATAAGAAAAAGTAAGGCAAATCCGATACGTAACATGGCAGCAAAAAAAGGCGGTACTATCGAAACTACTGTTGCAATAGCGGCAAATGAACTACCCCAAAAAAAAGCTATCAAACAAAAATATAGATAATTGAGGCTGGAATTTTGCATAAAATTAACTCAGATGAACCGTTAAATTATCGAGCTTTTGTAAATTTCTCGGCAATTTATGACCGCGTTGACCGCGTTGACCTCGGTAATGTTCCAGGTCTGCAGGTTTTAGGATCATGTGGCGTTTTCCTGAAACAAAGAGCAGTGCGCTATTTTTTGTCGGTAATACAACTAAGTTGGTTATATATTCCTCGCGTTTTTTTGCTTTTTCGAAGGGTATTTGTATTATTTTGTTACCTTTTCCTCGCGGCATGACTGGCAATTCCCTAGCGCTAATAATTAAAAAATGGCCGTGATTAGTGACTACTGCAATGGAGCTGCTATCGAGGTTATCTATCAACTGTGGCGGTAATACCTGACTGCATTCCGGTAATTTTATAGAAATTTTCCCGCGGCGATTTTTAGAACAGAGTTCCGTTAATTGCGTAATGAATCCATAGCCAGCGTCTGAAGCAAGTAAAACCGACTGTTCTGGATCTCCGCTGATAATAGCTTCGAAGCTTGCACCGCTGGGAGGGCTAAAGCGACTCGTTAAGGGCTCACCAGCACCACGTGCGGATGGCAATGTATGAATAGCGGTCGAATAACTATGACCTGTTGAGTCAATTATGACCAGCAATTGATTGCTGCGGCCTTGTATCGCCATTTTTAACGAATCGCCTGCTTTAAAATTCAAGCCACTTACGTCAAAGTCATGACCTTTTGCAGCGCGTATCCAGCCATGTATGGAAAGAATAATAGTCATTGGTTCTGCGGGAATCATTTCTATTTTTTGAAACGCTTGCGCGGTGCTGCGTTCGACAAGCTGTGATCGGCGTTCGTCGCCATAGAGTTCTGCATTTTTTTGTAATTCATCTCGGATTAGGCGTTTCAATTTTACTTCAGAAGCAAGGACTTCTTGTAATGCGTCGCGTTCAATACATAGGCTTTTTTGTTCTGTCCGAATCCTGGTTTCTTCAAGCTTAGCTAATTGGCGTAAGCGTATTTCTAAAATAGCGTCGGCTTGAATATCGCTTAGTTTAAATTGGTTCACCAACGCTGCTTTTGGTTCATCATGTTCACGAATGATCTGAATAACTTCTTCAATGTGTAAATAGACGATCAAAAAGCCTTCCAACAAATGCAGACGATGACGGACTTTTTCTAAGCGAAATACTAAGCGTCTACGGACTGTTTGCTGCCGATACGTTAGCCATTCCTGCAATATGGTTAACAGATTTTTGACATGGGGAAGACCATCCAAGCCAATCATGTTGAGATTGATGCGGTAGCTTCGTTCTAAATCAGTAGTAGCGAATAAATGGTCCATTAATGCATTGTTATCGACGCGATTTGAGCGAGGCACGATAAGTAAACGTATCGGATTTTTTTGATCGGATTCATCACGTAAATCTTCTATCAGGGAAAGCTTTTTTTCACGTATCTGTTCAGCAATTTGTTCGATGATCTTGGAACCGGACACTTGATAGGGTAAAGCAGTAATAATTAGTTGTCCCTGTTCTTCCTTGTAAACAGCGCGTACTCGAACGACGCCTTGCCCTTCTTGATAGATTTTTCGAATTTCTTCCATAGAAGTGATAATTTCGGCTGCTGTAGGGAAATCAGGTCCTTGAATATGTTCAAAAAGGTCGGTGAGGGTGGTTTTAGGGTCGTCCAGTAAACGTATACATGCACTAGCAACCTCTCTGAGATTATGCGGTGGAATATCGGTTGCCATACCTACAGCAATGCCGGTGGCCCCGTTTAGTAGAATGTTGGGAAGACAGGCAGGTAAGAGACTAGGTTCTGTTAAGGTGGCGTCAAAATTAGGAACCCAGTCAACGGTGCCGTTGCCGAGCTCTGCTAGCAGGGCCTGTGCATACTGTGTTAAGCGCGATTCAGTATAGCGCATCGCAGCAAAAGATTTAGGGTCGTCCTGAGATCCCCAGTTGCCTTGACCATCGATGAGTGGATAGCGATAGGAAAAAGCTTGCGCCATCAGTACCATAGCTTCATAGCATGGTGCATCGCCATGCGGGTGAAATTTACCGAGCACGTCACCGACTGTCCTGGCGGATTTTTTATATTTTGTTAGAGCCGTCAAGCCCAATTCTGACATTGCATAAATGATTCGTCTTTGCACTGGCTTTAGGCCATCCCCTATATGAGGTAAGGCTCTGTCAAGAATGACATACATGGAATAATCCAGGTAGGCTTTTTCAGTAAAGATGCGCAGTGGCCGACATTCAATGATGGGGCTTAACTTAGGTTTGTTGGCTTTGGATTTGGCCATGGCTGGTTTCTCGTGGCGTGGTAGAAATCCTTTGGGTTTCGTCCCGAGCATAGATCGAGTGCGGTATTTTGATCAAGAAATACGCTGCAATTTTATAAAAATTCCACACAAATTCATCTCCCGTTTTGCAAGGGGGCAGTGCTGCAATGAATGTTTTCAGTAAAAGGGATTGAGTAACTAGAATTCCTATTATACGTTGCATTATACGTTGCAGCATCTTCGTAGTCGCAAGCTTTTTGAATCATTGCATGTAGTTTGCCTGCTTCGATCTGCTTCTGCTAGATTTAATTTATTTTGGTTTTCTGGATGCGATTGTTGATAATTGAGCTTGCTTTCTAATTTTGTAGACCTTTTATTAGCTTTTTTATTAGCTTTTTGCAAATAACTACCTAGGTGTTTAGTTCCATGGCTTCATGGCTTAGGCGAATTCATAAGTAAAGCTTATGAGATGTTTCACATCAATACCCTGATTAGGGGGGAAAAGTCCTGCATTTGAGTAATGTAGATAATGATAACTTAGCGACCAACTGCGTGTAGTTTTCCAGTGTAGGCCTAAGCCGATAATATCTTGAAAGGCAAATTGTCCTCCTAAATTACGATGTCCTAGATGATTATTCGATAAAAAACTCACTCCTATTCCAAGCTCTACGTACGGTTGGCCAGCGAGGAAGCATTTGTCTCTGGTTTCTAGTCGTATGATAGGTGAGGCGGCGAAGGTGTAAAGAGCATTGGGTTGATCCTTTCGATCAGGGTTGACCTGCCAACGGGAAAGGCTTAGCTCCCAAGAACCTCTTATGTTGATAGGTGCTTTGGCGGCCCAAATGGATGGCCAAGGGCTTGATAAAGCAAGGCGATAGCCTGTGAGGTGGTCAGGTTCACCAGCACCGTAAGAAAAGCTGATGGCAGGTGTCATAGAAAAAGCTACTGAGGGGCTCAACTCAATAAACAAAAACAACAGAGTGAGCGCAAAAAATCTGCATTTTTTACTCAAGCATGAACCCGATCTAAACACGAGGCAATTTTTCCGTATAAAAAAACCATTTCAACATATTGGTCATGGTTTTAGAAGCATCAGAGTAGCGTTAACTGGTGAGGAATTTATTTTTTTGCTGTGTATAGTAACGGATTGTGTGACCAGGATGCAAAATCCAAATTGTAAGTTAAAATTTTATTTTGTGGTGCATTTTGTTATAATATGACCCGATTTGATTTTAGGAGGTATAAAAATTATATGCGGCCGAATATTCATCCGCCCTACGATGTAGTTGCAGTAACATGTAGCTGTGGAAATAGTTTTCAGATCCGCTCCAGCCTCGGTGAGCCAATGCTACACATTGAGGTCTGTTCTAGGTGTCACCCTTTTTATACAGGTAAACAAAAGATTGTCGACACCAGTGGACGGGTCGATAAATTTAAACGAAGGTATGGAAATCGTCCTGGCATGGCTTCCGTTGATGCGTCCAGCGATACGGCAGAGGTTACGTAGTTTTCGTCATTTGCAATTGTTTGACTTACCTTTCAAGCAAGTCCTTGGTTTGTTAACGAAGTTTATCCAATTCACTGATCGCCATGAATAGTAGGGGTGAATTCATGTCAAAAAAACGTATTAGCTTGTTTCCCTATCTAGTGTGTGGTTTGGGAGCGTTCTTTTACTGTTACGAATATTTTTTGCGGATCTTGCCCAGCGTTATGGCGGAAGATTTGCTAAAAATGTTTAGCATCAGTGGCATGGCGTTTGGCAATTTAGTTGCCTTTTATTACTATGCGTACACGCCTATGCAGTTACCCGTAGGCATGATGATGGATCGATTTGGTCCTCGTAAATTGTTGGCCTTTGCTTCCTTGGCTTGTGCGATAGGGACCTATCTATTTTCCCATCATTACCTACCTACTGCACAACTAGGGCGTTTTTTAGTAGGGTTTGGTTCTGCCTTTGCCTTTGTTGGAGTGCTGAAACTTGCTTCCCTGTGGTTTCCTCCATCGCGTTTTGCATTGATTGCGGGCATAGCTACTTCTTTGGGCATGATAGGCGGCATGGTTGGGGACATCGTATTAGCGAAGCTGGTAGTTGTTGTGGGTTTCAATGCAACGCTGTACCTAGCAGCGCTGGTGGGTATTGGTTTGACGGTGGTTATGTGGTGGGTCATACCGGAAACAAAGGTCGTGAAAACAACAGCGATGGTTTCCACTGCTGCTGCTGATTCTTCTAAATTGAATTACCGAGAGTTTTTTCAAGCTGTCTTTGCACTTTGTAGAAATCCCCAAATGTGGTTAATTGGCGTGATAGGGAATTTTTTGTATTTGTCACTGGCTGGTTTTGCAGAAATTTGGGGTATTCCTTTTCTAATACGTGTTTATGGCTTCTCGAATATTACCGCCGCGACAACCATTGCTTTCGTATTTTTAGGATGGGCTGTTGGTGGGCCGTTTGTAGGTTGGATATCGGATAAAATCGGAAATCGGCGTCATCCTATTATAGGAGGTGCATTAGCAGGCGCAGCGATTTTTACGCTCATTATTTGCTTCCCAGCTGTGTCGAATCCGTATTTGAAATTTTTATTATTTATGGTAGGAGTTTGTAGTTCGGTGCAGGTGATTATTTTTCCCATTGCCAGAGAAATTAATGTGCACGCTCTATCTGGAACGGCCATTGCGATGACTAATTTGTTGGTCATGATGAGCGGAGTGTTATCTCAGCCACTGATAGGAAAAGGATTAGATATGTTGACGGGTATTCACATAAGAGGAGATCTCATGACTTTTTCGGCAAAAAGCTTTCAGCATGCGTTGATGGTCGTGCCAGTGGTATTCGTTTTGGCGGCGGCATTGGCATTTTTTGTCAAAGAGACGCGTGGTATCGTCAAGGATGAGCAACTCGATCCGCAAACGGCAGCAAACGAACTGTCCGCTGTAAACTCACTGGCTGTTGCAAAGATTGCTGCAAAAAATTCACTCGGGGCGGTGATAGGTTCTGGGCCTCTCTAGGTTGTTGAGTACTTCCTTTATACTAAATAGTGCTTTTTTTAATTCCACTAGGTCAATAGCAAACGAAAATCGCAGATGATCTGGTGCACCAAAAGCTGTGCCGGGGACCGTAGCAACGTTCGCTTTATCTAGCAAATAATCTGCGAGTGCATAGTCTGATGTAAACGGTTTGCTTGTGCCGATAAAATTCGCAAAAGAAGGAAAGCAGTAGAAGGCACCTACAGCAGGCAGGCAGTTTACATCAGAGATGTCGTTCAGTGCTTGAAAAAGAAAATCGTGTCTTTTTTTGTATTCTGCATTCATGGTGCGCACACAGGTTTGATCGCCCGTAAGTGCGACTTGTGCTGCCACTTGAGCAATAGAGTTTGGATTGGAAGTGCTCTGTGACTGTATATTGCCCATGGCTTGTATGATTTCCTTGGGTCCTGCAGCGAAACCGATGCGCCAACCAGTCATTGCATAAGCCTTTGAACAGCCGTTCAGTACAATGGTTCTGTTAGTTAATTCAGGGCATACATTAACAATATTTGAAAAAGCTTGTTTCCCCCAATAGATAAGTTCATAGATATCATCCGTGAGAATATATACCTGCGGATTCTTTAGCAAAATTTTTGAAAATTTCTGAAGTTCCTCACAGGTGTAAACCGCGCCTGTTGGGTTCGAAGGACTGTTGAGGATGAGTAGACGCGTGCGAGGTGTAATGGCGGCGGCTAATTGTTCTGGTGTAATCTTTAAGCATTGCTCCATGTCTGTCGAAAGTATGACCGGTTTTGCTTCAGCCAGTAGCGCCATATCTGGATAGGAAACCCAATAGGGGGCAGGAATAATCACCTCATCTTGTGGGTTCAGGAGAGCTTGCATAAGATTGTAGATACTTTGCTTGGCGCCATTAGAAACAATTATTTGTTCAGGTGAATAAGCGAGGTGATTTTCTTTTTTTAATTTATCAACAATAGCTTGCTTTAGGCTAGGGATACCGTCGACGGCGGTGTATTTGGTAAATCCATCAGATAATGCCTGACAAGCCGCTTGTTTAATGAATTCAGGCGTATCAAAATCAGGTTCACCTACCGTGAGGTTGATAATAGGTTTGCCAGCAGCCTTTAAACGGTTGGCTGCAGCCGAAAGACTCAAAGTCGGTGATGGTTTTATCTGTAAAATACGATGTGCAAGGACTATGGTCATGGGAGGTGGTCAATCATTTTTTTATAGAGAACGCGCTAAAAGAATGTATGTTTAATAGGCAGCGATGCTATTATCTGCGAGAGATTCACAATTAGCAATCCTATGGCACGGTCCTTTGCATTAGTTTCAAATTTCAGTCCAGCAGGTGATCAACCACAGGCGATCAAAGCGCTGAACAAGGGATTAAAGGCTGGCTTGATCCACCAAACGTTGCTTGGAGTAACGGGTTCTGGCAAAACATTCAGCGTTGCCCATGTGATACAAAAGAGCCAACGCCCGGCAATTATTTTAGCACCCAACAAAACATTAGCGGCACAATTATATGGTGAAATTCGTGCCTTTTTCCCAAATAATGCCGTGGAATATTTTGTTTCTTATTACGATTATTATCAGCCAGAAGCGTATGTACCTACAACTGACACCTTCATCGAAAAAGATGCAGCTATCAACGAACACATCGAACAAATGCGTTTATCGGCAACAAAATCTTTATTGGAACGTCGCGATGTCATTATTGTGGCGACTGTTTCTGCTATTTATGGCTTGGGTGATCCCAGCACCTATGCAGACATGATGATCCATGTGCGTAGAGGTGATCATATCGATCAACGTTTCCTATTACGCCGTTTAGCAGAATTGCAATACATACGAAATGATAGTGATTTTTGTCGTGCAAGTTATCGTGTACGCGGTGATATTATCGATATTTATCCAGCGGAATCTGCGAACGAAGCAATACGTATTGAATTACTTGACGATGAGATTGAACGGCTGAGTTATTTTGATCCACTCACTGGGGAGTTATTGCGGCGAGTGCCTCGTTTGACCATTTATCCAAAAACACACTATGTAACTCCTCGTTCGCGTATTTTGCAAACAGTGGAATTGATTAAAGTGGAATTACAAGAACGCATAGCCCAGCTGAATGCGCTAGGCAAATTCGTAGAGTGCCAGCGTTTGGAGCAGCGCACGCGATTTGATATCGAGATGCTGTTAGAGTTAGGCTATTGCAACGGAATAGAAAATTATTCTCGCTATTTATCAGGACGTGATCCCGGTCAGCCTCCTCCTACTTTATTGGATTATTTGCCAAGAGATGGTTTAATGATCGTGGATGAATCGCATGTTACCGTACCGCAGCTTGGAGCTATGTATAAGGGCGATCGTTCCCGTAAGGAAACCTTGGTTGCATACGGGTTTCGTTTACCTTCTGCGTTGGATAATAGGCCTCTAAGATTTCAGGAATTTTCTGATTTTACGCTACAGACAATTTATGTATCTGCAACACCAGGATCGTATGAATTGACGAACTCAGGGGCTGTTGTTGAGCAAGTAGTGAGACCTACCGGCCTGGTTGATCCAGCCATTGAAGTGCGTCCTGTAGAGATTCAAGTAGATGATTTGCTTTCTGAAATTCACAAACGTGTGGCATTGAAAGAACGGGTATTAGTTACCACACTCACCAAGCGATTGGCAGAAAATTTAAGCGAATACTTTACTGAACAGGGTATCAAGGTTCGCTATTTACATTCGGATATCGATACTATCGAGCGCGTAGAGATCATTCGCGATCTGCGTTTAGGCCACCTGGATGTATTAGTTGGTATTAATTTATTGCGTGAAGGTTTAGATATACCAGAAGTCTCTTTAGTTGCGATATTGGATGCAGACAAAGAGGGTTTTTTACGTTCTGAACGTTCTTTAATACAGACCATTGGTCGGGCTGCGCGACATATTCACGGGATAGCTATTCTCTATGCAAATAAAATAACGGGTTCTATGCAACGAGCAATAACAGAGACAGACCGGCGTCGCCGCAAGCAGCAAGCTTATAACAAAAAACACCATATCACTCCTAAAGGAATTGAAAAAGCAGTGCACGACGTTTTGGAAGGTGCACGATCTGATGTTTCTACAAAAAAACACTATTTACTTAAAGTTGCTGAAGAGCAAGCTCACTATGATGCGGTAGCGCCAGCAGCGTTGATAAAAAAAATCAAACAACTGGAACGAGAAATGATGCGACATGCTAAAAATCTGAGATTTGAAGAGGCCACTAAGGTAAGGGATACGCTGAAGCTACTGAAAGAAAAAATGATTGGGATTGATTAGGCAGTTGCATCCCCAAAACAGGGATGTTATTTTTTCTCCCTTAAGTCGTAACTGCAGGCACGTAGCTCAGTGGTAGAGCACCACCTTGACATGGTGGTGGTCGGTGGTTCGATCCCACTCGTGCCTACCAAACATTTTGTACTCTATGCTTGTTATTACCGTGCCAGATGGAACAAAGTTTAGCTTTCCTGGACCTGTTACGATTTGCCAGGCAACTAAAAAAATTAATTCCAGTTTAGCGAAGGCAGCTATAGCTGCAGAGGTTAACGGAAAATTTGTTGATTTATCTTATTTACTCACGGAGGACGTAGTATTACGTATTCTCACTGAGCACGATCCGCAGGCACTAGAGATCATTCGCCATTCTACAGCACACCTTCTGGCCCATGCGGTGAAACAATTGTTTCCCCATGCACAAGTGACCATTGGGCCCGTGATAGAAAATGGATTTTACTATGACTTTTCCATTGCACAATCTTTTACACCAGATGATCTGCAGCAAATAGAAAAACGCATGCAAGAGCTAAGTAAGCAAGCTCTTCCGATCGAGCGTTTTGAGCTGCCGAGGACAGAGGCCATTGCATTATTTCGCCGTATGGGTGAAGAATACAAAGTTGAAATCATCGAAAAAATTCCTGAAGGAGAGGTATTGTCGTTTTATCGAGAAGGAGATTTCGTTGATCTTTGTCGTGGGCCTCATGTACCTAATACTAATAAACTCAAGATCTTTAAGTTAACTCACATAGCGGGCGCTTACTGGCGGGGCGATGCTAAAAACGCGATGCTGCAACGAATTTATGGCACGGCCTGGTTAAAGCAAAATGATTTAGATACCTATTTAACGCGTCTTGCGGAAGCAGAGAAGCGCGATCATCGTAAACTAGCAAAGCAATTGGATTTATTTCACATTCAAGAAGAAGCGCCTGGAATGGTGTTTTGGCACCCCAATGGTTGGGCAATTTATCAGTATATTGAGCGCTATATTCAGTCGTGCTTGGTGAAGTGTGGTTACCAGGAAATACGTACGCCTCAGTTATTATCCCGTCATCTATGGGAGCGTTCAGGTCACTGGGATAAATTTTTTAAAGAAATGTTTATTACTTATACCTCTGATGAAAATACGCAATTTGCGATTAAACCGATGAACTGTCCTGGTCATGTGCAGGTCTTTAATCAAGGTTTGAAGAGTTATAGAGATCTTCCTGTTAGATTTTCTGAATTTGGTTCTTGTCATCGCAATGAACCGTCTGGATCTTTACATGGTTTGATGCGAGTACGTGGCTTTGTACAAGATGATGCTCATATTTTTTGCACCGAAGAACAACTGCAATCCGAAGTGGCTGCATTTATTACTTTACTGTATGAAGTTTATGCTGATTTTGGCTTTAATGAAATTTTATTAAAGCTAGCGACTCGTCCAGAAGTGCGTGTAGGTTCGAATGAAAATTGGGATAGGGCGGAGCAAGCCCTAATGCATGCGTTAAATGCAGGCAGCTTTATGTGGAGCTATGCGGTTGGAGAAGGAGCTTTTTATGGGCCTAAAATTGAATTTTCTCTAAAAGATTGTTTAGGTCGAGTTTGGCAATGTGGAACGATACAGGTAGATTTTTCTATGCCAGAGCGTTTAGGAGCGGAGTATATTACTGAAAAAGGAGAACGAAAGGTTCCCGTGATGTTGCATAGGGCTATTTTGGGATCCTTAGAACGATTTATCGGAATTCTCATTGAACATTATGCAGGTCGTTTCCCTGTGTGGTTGGCGCCTGTTCAAGTTATTGTGATGACGATTACCGATAAGCAGCACGGTTATGCCGTGGCAGTTGCTCAGGAATTAGAACAGGCAGGGCTTAGAATAAAGTTGGACTTGAGAAATGAGAAGATCGGCTTTAAAATTCGCGAACACACTTTACAAAAGATCCCATATCTGTTGGTCATTGGTGACAAAGAAATCGAAAGTCAGCAGGTGAGTGTGCGTAGACAAACGGGGGATAATTTAGGTAGACTGTTGGTCCAGGAGTTTGTTCAGCTGATGCAACAGGCTGTCTCGCAGCGTGGTCGAATTGATGCGGAGAAATAATTATCAGTAACGAAAAAGTGATTCAGCCGAGTAGGCCGAAACTAGGAGGTGGGCAGCGACCTAGGTCAGGGAGTAGTATAAAAAAGGTACGGGTCAATGAAGAGATTCGAGCTTTGCAGGTAAGGCTGATAGGTCCGGACCGTGAACAGTTGGGCATTCTTTCTATTGCTGACGCTTTGCGTCAGGCCGAACAAGCGGGTCTTGATTTAGTAGAGATTGCGCCGACGGCGACGCCGCCTGTTTGTCGTGTCATGAACTATGGTAAATACCTCTTCATGATCAACAAAGAGAAGGCAGCGCAGAAAAAAAAGCAGAAACGTATCCAATTAAAGGAAGTTAAGTTTAGGCCTGTTACGGAGGAAGGGGACTACCAGGTCAAATTGCGTAGCTTGAAGAAATTTTTGCAACAAGGTGATAAAGCGAAGATTACGGTACGGTTTCGAGGTCGTGAGATTGCACATGTGCACTTAGGAGCAAAGTTAATTGAGCGTTTGGAAAAAGATCTCAGCATGCATGCAATCATTGATGATAGGCCTAAAATGGAAGGAAAACAGATGATTTTAGTGATAAGTCCTAAGAGAGGGCTTAGCTGAAAGGACCTAGCTGAGGATCATAATCGTGGAATTTGCTGATAATAATCAAGCTTATACGCGATTTTTATTCCTTATATATGAAATTAAAGTACTAACATAAATGACAGTAGAGTATATACTATGCCAAAATTGAAAACCAACCAAGGAGCTGCTAAGCGCTTTAAGCCTACAGCGGGCGGTTATAAACATGCACAGTCGCACCATAACCATATTCTTACAAAAAAAAACAGCAAGCGTAAACGAAATTTACGTCACACTAGTTTAGTTGATCCCAGTGATGTACGTTCTGTTGTACGAATGCTACAAGGCTCTTAAATAATGAAAAATTCAGTAGGGGTTTAGTACACGATGCCAAGAGTAAAACGTGGGGTAACTGCCAGAGCTCGTCATAAGAAGATTTTAAAAGCAGCCAAAGGTTATAGGGGTGCACGTAGTCGCGTCTTTAGGGTGGCTAAACAGGCCGTAATCAAGGCAGGACAATATGCTTATCGCGATAGAAAGCAGAAAAAGCGTGATTTTCGTGCGCTATGGATAATTCGTATTAATGCGGCGGCGCGTGCACATGGCTTGACTTATAGTCGCTTTATGGCAGGCCTTACTAAAATCAACATTACCGTCAACCGTAAAGTATTAGCAGATTTAGCCATAACGAATAAATTGGTGTTTCAGCAGCTTATTGAAAAAGCAAAGATCGGATTGCATGGGGTCGGATTGCATGAAGCAATGACTTCCGAAGCAGTAAATGACTTGTAAAAATTTATCTTACATATAGTTTAAGTTTGTTACTATTTTTTAGCTCTATAGAACTTTTTCAGGGACGACTAAATACCTAACCGAGGCAACTTGGCGTGCGGCAATTGCTGTTCTTCAGATTCCAGTTTTCTCTTTTTTGGCTTAATATAGTGTTTGGCTAGAATTACATGGAGAAGGTGCTGTAGTGCTAGCACCATAAAAAAACAAGTGTTCGAGCATGTGAGCCAAGTCCTCTATCCGCCCATCAGCATAACATGTTAATAATTCTGGCAAGCTTACAGAGCAAATGCTATTTATTGCGTCCTCTTCCGCAGGGCAAACGCATTTCTAAAAAAGCTTTCTGAAATAGCACGGGGTCTAACCGTGAAAATACGTGGGCTATCGTATCGTGTGCAGGAATTCCATTCGGCAATTTTAAAAATGTTTTTAACCACTTCTCTTTTTCTTGGCCATAGGCTTCGATATTAATCCATTGATCTGCTCCGCTAATCACGGCACATATCGCTATCGCAATTATATCAACGAGGAGATGACGTTTGGCTCGGTCTACTCGTGGATCAGGTATAATTGAAAAGTATTCAATAAATGGCGTCTTCTTCTCTTCCATATCGCACCTTCATGCCAAGGTACTTACTTTAATGGATATTCCTTTCCTTGCCACTGAGATAACTATGCATCACTCTTCTCAACACGACTCTCTTTTTTTTCCTCTCCCAGACCGCTGCAGTTATACTTTTTTATTCTAATTTATAATGCGTTTGCCCTGAGACCACAGTAAACGAAAAAATTAAAAAAAGCGGGGGGCTGTGTTTATTGGAGTAGTTTCATCGGCACGGGTGGCGTCGGCTTGCTTTTCCGATGCAGCGGGAAAAAATTGATTCTGGGAATGCTGCTTATCAGAGAGTATTTGACAAGCTACTTTTATTTTCTGGAATAGTTGATGCCGAGTTTTTGCATTACATGCTTCGGGTGTCATGTGTTTGTATTTTTGCACTACTGCAATCATTGGCTTGACTACAGCATGGCCAAGTAATTCCGTAACATCACCATTGCGGCTAATTAGCGCAAGACCGGACTCGGGTTCATATATTCCTATAGCAATGCAATAGGCAAATGTAGTCAGCCCTTCATTAATTGATTTAGCAGCCAATTCCAAGATTGATTGCCCATCAAACATATTATCAATCCATGGGCGTTGCATAAGGTTATCATATATCCATAATTTAAATAAGGATTCCCATTTTTCAGGACTCCATTTGTTTGCTATCTTCAAAAAATATTCATTTTGTGCACTATTATCTTGTATTGCAGAAAGGGTATTTTTTTGGCATTCACTAATGATTTTTTCTTGTAATAATTTATTTAACAAAGTGGGAGATAGTTGTAGCTGTTTTGTTAGCAAAGAATAGTTATCTATATCTATGTACTCCTTATTAATGCGTTCTACTCTCTTTAACTCTTCCTTAGTATATTCATTTATAATTAGTTTCCAAATATGTAATTGATCAGTTTTTTCTAACGCTTTCTTAAGCTGACGTTCCTTTTCAGTGGGAAGATATTTTATCAAAATATTCAACAGAACACGCGCTCCTTCATCACAGAACGAATCCATTCTAGCCCAGCAGGGTGTCATACTGTCTTGTCGGGATAATATTTTCTGATTTATTTCCTGCAATTCGCATTGAGCTATTATCCCTGCTTTTTGTAATAAATGTAGTAATTCAGATGAAAGGTCGAGTTGCTTAGCCAATAGTTTATAGTTATGGGTCATGGAAGGAAAAGCGTGTGAAAAAAGCAAATATTGCGATGTTTTATTTTGAAAAAAATCACTCAATTCAGCTTGACCGACTGCTTGTAAACATGAACAAAATCTTTCGAGCGTTGTAGTGGAGCTGTTTTCTATTATGTCCAAGAAGAATTGCTCGCGCTCATACGCCATCGTCATTTTCATAACTTTTTGAAGTGTTATAAAATCATACAAAACATAGTTTTGATATAATAAAAAAACAAGGTCGTCGTTAAAATTTATGAAGCGGATACCACTACTTATCTTGTTCATTAGCATGAATTGAGCTTGAGCATCCTGCGTAGGGCGTGCAGATTGGAACAGCGAATCTGCCAATATAGGGTTTTGTTCTATAGCGGCAGCAAAAGTGTTAAAAAGCTCCGAATTTTGTGAATTTAAGAGCATTTCTATGAATATCTGACCATCTCTAACAGGGTTCTCCGCTTGATGGAGAAATAAAAACTTTTCTGGAAAACCCTGCACTTGTGAAAAATAAGAGAAAAACAATGGTAAGTTAGGTATAGTACCTTTGCTCTCTCTGAGCCTCTGTAGTGCTGTTTGTATCTCTTCGATCGTGTAGTGTCTTTGTTCTGGCTGTGCTGCTTGTGTGGCATTTTTAATAATTAGCCTGAGGTATTCACTCGAGGACTTTCGCTCAAGCTCGCTGATCAATAGCCACAGATGCCCATTTAGCTTACAATCTTTAAATAGAGACCAGGCTTGTTGTGTAGGGGTATCATTGGATTTCACACTGCTAACATAAGGCTCGTCAAAGGTAAGATTACAACTAGGGCGTGCTTGTGTTTGCACGGCACGTTTCATATTTTGACTAAAATCTGGCCCTGCATCTTGAATTGCTTGTATTATTTGCACAAAATTTGGACGAATTTCTTCATTATAGGCTTGCTCCAGTTGTATGGTGGTATCATTGACAGCACCTAAAAGAATACGCTCTGCAAAGTTTTCGTTTCGCTTGGCGCATTGTTGCACCAACTTCTGCGGTTTGTATGTCCCTTGTAAGACACCACACAGCGATTCTATACAGTCGGAATTATGCATATACTGGGTCAGCGCAAGGAAATTTTTTTTAACAGATTCTTTAATCTTAACGGAATCAGAAGAGAGTGGCATAAATTATCCTCATATAAATATCGAAATCCTGACAGCTAGCCAGAAAGTACTACTGAAGCTAGTATAATCCGCTTCGCTTAAGGTTTTATGAAGAAAATGTGCAAATTTCGTCCTATTTTTTCAGACAAAATATCCAAAAACCTATCAATAATGCTGACTCAACGGGGAGTACTATAAACAAAATCCCTCTGCCTCCCTCTTTCTTATAGATTCATATCATTAACAGGTAATTTGTTTAGATGTAAAATTTGTAAGCCTTTTATCAAACATTTATAATGCGTTTACCCTACCCTCTTCTTCTATTGCTGCCTTGAAGCATTCAACTAATTTCTCTTTTGGCACGGCAGAACCCCTGTAAGGTAATTTGATCTTGCTATAGTTTTTCAGACAGTAAGAAGCGAGGTAAACTTAGCTTACAAACAGAAGCTTAAGGAAAAATTAGAGCAATTAGTTCCTGATGCGTTGTACAAATATAGAGGGGGACCTAATGAGTGAGATAGGCAGAACATCGTTTAAATATAAATACAGCGTAGCGTATATTGGTTTAATGGTTTTGCTCAATACTTTGTTTACTCACATTCCATTGATTCACGTGTTGGGTTCCGACGTATCTCCTATGGATTGGACGGTGGGAATTGTTTATGTATTGCGTGATTTTGCTCAACAAGAATTACAGCACAAAGTGATCATTATCATGCTGGTTAGCGGGCTCTTGAGTCTTGGTTTGGCAAGCCAAGAGATAGTGGTTGCCAGTATGAGTGCATTTCTGATTGCTGAATTGGTTGATTGGGGAGTTTACACCTGTACGCGTCGTCCTATGTTGCAGCGCATACTATGGTCGGCGAGTCTGAGTACACCCATCGATAGTGTCGTATTTTTAGCAGTTGCGCATCAATTCAATACATTAGGCGCCGCTATTTTATCCCTGGCTAAAATAGTCGGCGTATTGATTGTTTGGTTAATATGGCGTAATCGAGACAAATGCCAGTCATGTGATCAGGCATACCGCTCGCTGTGAATTAAAAAGATTCGCATCTTCCAGTACAAGCGGTATAGTTATAGTATAAAATAAGATATTTACCAGGAGGTTATCATGCCACGGAGGTTATCATGCCACTAGCAGAAATTCATTTTGATCATGATGATGAAAGTAATCACTTAAGTGTAACTATTGAGACACAGCGGCTTTTTATGCGTTCAGTGGGTGACTTTGATCGAGATCCTTACCAACAGTTGCTAGGAAAAAAAGAAAATATGAGTAAGTTTGCTGCAGATGGAAAACCCTACCCCATAGAACAGGCTCAGTATTGCATAGATAAGTGGGTAACACGATGGCAAAATAATGATCCATTTAGTTCGTTTTCCGTTGTGCCCAATGACTCGGATGATTGTATCGGAATGGTCATATTAGGTTATGGAAATAAAGAAGGCAGTGCTCAACTAGCTTATGTTTTTGATCAGAAAAATTGGGGGAAAGGATATGGAAAGGAAGCTGTTATTCCTGTTGTGAAAAGGTATGCACCAGAGCTCATCAAACGTGGTTATCAAATTGCAGAGCATGAGTTTACTTCTATTGAAGCTACGGTTCGCCCAGATAACCCGGCCTCTGTTAAGATATTATCTGCTGCTGGCATGAAGTATATTGGTGAAAGCAAAAAATTTGGTCACACTCGTTATGATTTTTTTATCAAGACAGCGGAATTAGTACAGCAGCAATCAGTCGAAAATATCGATGATGTACCTACATCCTGCACCCACTCATGTCCATAAGCTTGATAAGTGAATTTTTCATTTCAACGAAGCTGCTTAAAAAAATTTATTTAGTTAGTATTCTGTGGTGACGATTTTTTTGACAATATCCGACGAACTGACATCATCGTAACATATTGCAATTTTTCCAATAAGGCTATATCTATGTTTAATGGAGGGAGCCAGTAAATAGTATTTCCAAGTGGACGTAACCATGCTCCTTGTCGTATTGCCTCCTGGAATATCTGGAAATCACAGCGCTGGTTTTTTTGTGCTTCTGTTAAAATTAAATCAGCTGCTACGATGGCTCCGATGGTTCGCACATTAGTTAATTTTTCCGTGACATCGGCAACTTCCTGCATCAATTTTTTTAAAATTAATTCCTTTTGTTGCACTTGAGAATAGATATTTTCCTCTTCCAAAATTGTCAAGCATTCCAAGGCTACAGCAGCGGCTAGGGCGTTTCCACTGAAGGTATGTGAATGTAAGAAATTTTTTTCAATGGAATAGTCTGCATAAAAAAGATCATAAATATCGTGATGTGTTAGTACCGCACTCATCGGTAGCCAACCAGAGGTCAAGCCTTTGCTTAAACAAATAAAATCAGGTTGAATCTGTGCATGTTGACATGCTAAAGCTAATCCAGTTCTGCCCAAGCCTGTCATGATTTCATCAGCGATCAAATAAATGTGATGTGTAGTTGTCCATTGGCGTAATCTACGTAAAAAATCCTGGCTATAAATCAGCATGCCCCCAGCCCCTTGTACAATAGGCTCTACGATAATGGCAGCCAATACTGAAGCTTGTTGATCCAATTGCTGCTCAATGGCCGGCCAGTAACTTGAGCAATCCTGCCAGAGTGGATCTTCACGCGAAGAGACGTAAGGTATGTGATTAATAAAGTGAGGTTGTACAAGCTGTGCTTCATACGGTTGCCGATATAAACCTACATCACTTAGGCCTAAGGCCATGAAAGTTTCACCATGATAGCTATTTTGCAGTGCAGTAAATTGATTACGCTCAGAAAAACCGCGAATTTTCTGAGCCTGCAATGCCATTTTTAGTGAAATTTCTACTGCTGAAGAGCCGTCGCTCGCATAAAAAACCTTATTTAATCCGCTGCAAAGCTTTGCTAATTTTTCGGAGAGCATAATGATCACTTCATGTGTACTATTTGCAAAGATCACGTGTTCAAAACGTTCTAGTTGTGTACTGAGCGCCCTCTTCAAGCGTGGATGATTGTGACCTAAGGATTTACACCACCAACTGGATATGGCGTCTATTACTTGATGGCCACCCTGTAATTCAATAATAGAACCGTAGGCACTGTTGATTATTGCCGGTGGAAAGCTGAGATAATCTTTCATTTGGGAGCAGGGATGCCATATATATTTGTGATCGCGTTGGATGATGTTCATATAGCAGGGTATATAGCGGAGTAGGGAGCGGGCGGTTGCCAAGCCAATTACCTGGTATTTAGTCGAGTCATGAGCATACCATAGAGCAGAGTGTATGATAGAAATTTTTTCAAAAAGGCCTTGTGTGAGTAGCAAGACAGTATCTATGGTAACAGCCTGTTTTACAGCGATACGGCCTCATCACGTTGCAAAAAACCTCTTATTGTTCATTCCACTTTTGGTGGGACACCATTACCTGGATCTCATATCTGTGACGAATACAATGATAGGTTTTTTCGTTTTTTGCCTATTGGCTTCTAGCGCCTACATTGTTAATGATTTAGTGGATTTAGAGAAGGACAGGCAAGATAGTCGCAAGCAGCAGCGGCCTTTTGCATCGGGAGCACTGCCACTGCGTGTTGGGTTTATTCTTGCACCGTGCCTGTTGATCGTGGCGTTAGGTATTTCACTTTATTTACCACGAAATTTTTTGCTCAGCGCGCTAGCCTATTATTCATTAACATTACTGTATTCCTTTCTAATCAAGCAAAAAAAATGGATAGACGTTGTTTTATTGGCAGGTTTATATTCACTGCGGGTATTTGCAGGTATGACGCTCGTCGAAAACGGCTTCTCCTTATGGTTAATTATTTTTGTTTTATTCCTGTTTTTTAGCTTAGTTTTGCTGAAGCGCTGTGCAGAGCTTTATAGCGCCAAAGCGGAGAATAAAGCCTTTATTGAGGGTCGTTCGTATCAACTAAAAGATAGTTCAAGGTTGGTTTTTTTAGGCCGAAGCAATGCTTATTTAGCTATCATAACCTTTATTTTTTATATTCATTCTCAAAAGGTTCTTTTGTTATATAAAACGCCTTTGCTACTTTGGTTAGTCTGTCCTTGCTTATTTATTTGGCTTGAGCGATTGTGGAATTTTTCACAACGAGGCACAATTAGTAATGACCCAGTTATCTTTATTGTAACAGATAGCTTTAGCTGGATTATGGTGTTGATTATCACAGTAATTGGTTTACTTGCTACGTAGGTGCTAGCAAAAGACTGTGAAGATTGACAAGCTGGATTATTCCTTTTATTTTGCTGTCTTCACGTGATCGCGAACGTTTTTTTATGTTATATGCTGAAGTTCGTCATAATTGGTCCACAGAGGAAATTCAGTCCTTATTTGAAAAGCCGTTTTATGATTTGATCCACCTGGCGCACACGATGCACCGCCAAGCATTTCGTGCCAATGCTGTCCAAATAAGTACCTTGTTGAATGTAAAGACCGGGGTATGCCCGGAAGACTGCGCTTACTGTCCACAAAGCGGACATTATAATACGGGGTTAAAGAAAGAACCATTAATGTCTTTAGATACAGTAAAAATGGCTGCAAAGAAAGCGAAAGAACAGGGCGCAGGTCGGTTTTGTCTTGCTGCAGCTTGGCGTAGTCCTCCTAAAAAAGAATTTGCCGACATACTAGAAATGGTCACAGCCATTAAAGCTTTGAAACTGGAAGCTTGTGCGACGCTAGGGCTGTTAAATGAATCACAGGCACATCAGTTAGCAGAAGCTGGGTTGGATTACTACAATCATAACTTGGATACTTCACCAGAGTATTATAAAACCATCATTTCTACACGAACCTATGCGGATCGTCTAGAAACATTAGCGCAGGTTCGTGCGGCGGGAATCAAAGTGTGTTGCGGCGGTATTATTGGCATGGGGGAAACGCGTGCTGATCGAATAGGCTTATTAAGACAACTTATTGCGCTGCCAGAACATCCCAGAAGTGTGACCCTGAATAAATTAATTCCTATTCCGGGTACACCGTTGGCAAATCAACCGCCGGTTGATGTATTTGAGTTCATTCGCATGGTAGCAGTAGCGCGAATTGTGATGCCCTTGAGCATACTGCGATTATCCGCTGGGAGGGATAGCTTAAGTGATGAAGCACAAGCGCTTTGTTTTTTTGCAGGAGTTAATTCTATTCATTACGGCGAAAAATTACTCACTACGGAAAATGTTGCACCCGATAAGGATCGTGCTTTATTAAAAAAATTAAATATGATCCCGGTGTTGGTAGATACTGAATTGGGCGTATGTCAATAAACCTGGAAACTGCGCTGGCAAGACATAAAAAAATGAAGCGGTATAGGGTGCGATCGGTTTTGCAGAGCTGGTCCGGCATACAGCGTACCTATCAGGGAAAAAATTGCATATCGTTTTCTTCCAATGATTATTTAGGATTAGCCCAACATCCAGATGTGATCACGGCGTTTAAGCAAGCGGCAGATGAATATGGCATTGGTAGTGGTTCATCTCATTTTTTAGGTGCCTACAGCAGCGTGCATCGTGCGTTGGAAGAAGCGTTGGAAGATTTTACAGGTTATCCGCGCGCCCTGGTATTTTCTACCGGCTACATGGCAAACTTAAGTGTTTTAACTGCGTTACTCACAAGACATGATAGTGTGTTTGGTGATAGGCTGAATCATGCTTCTCTTATCGATGCTGCGAGGTTTTGTGCAGCAACCTTTAAACGATATCAGCATAATCATGTTGCTAGCCTAGTGAATCAGTTGTGTCGAACGCAAACATCATCAGCACGGCATACTTATATAGTGACCGATGGTGTATTTAGCATGGATGGAGATTTAGCGGCTTTACCAGATTTAGTGGAAATAGCGAGAAAATATTCCGCCACCCTGTTCGTAGATGACGCACACGGAGTGGGTGTGTTAGGCAAAAAAGGAAGAGGGATTAGCGAATACTTTAATGTAAAGCCTGATATTTTGTCGGGTAGCTTCGGCAAAGCATTTGGGTGTTTTGGTGGGTTTGTCGTGGGCAGTGAAAGCATCATTGAAAATTTGCTGCAATTTTCTCGACCATATATGTATACGACGGCATTGCCGCCAGCTATTGCGAGAGCCGCCTATGCTAGTTTACTGTTGTTGCAGGCGGAAGATTGGCGCCGGGCGAGATTGCACAGTGTGATCAGCTATTTTAAGCGCGTGGCTGCACAGTTGGCGCTGCCGATCTTACCGTCCGAAACAGCTATTCAACCCCTGTTAGTGGGGGGAGTCTGATAGCGCTATGCAATTATCGGCTTATTTATTTCAGCAGGGTTATTGGGTGAATGCGATTCGGCCACCGACAGTGCCGGAAGGAACGTCGCGTTTACGGATAAGTTTAAGTGCATTGCATTCCAACCGTGATATCGATAGCTTATTAGAGCAAGCCGCGATAGGCGTAAAGTTGCTAAATACTTCATGTTAAACCAGCTAGATGCAAAAAAGATCGCTTTCCGCTTCAATAAAGCTGCTCATACTTATGATGAAGTAGCTTTCGTGCAACGTGCCGCGGGGAGTGCTTTATTGGAACGTTTACAGGGAATTAAACTACAACCACAGGCGATTTTAGATTTAGGCTGCAGTACCGGCCATTTTGAACCCCTATTAATGGCAGCGTATCCGTCTGCTGAGATAGTTGGTTTTGATCAAGCAGAGAATATGTTGAAGCAGGCTAAATTCAAGAAAAAAATAGAGCGTGCTTCTAGAGTTCATTGGCTGGCTGGTCGGGCAGAGTCCTTACCTTTTTCAGAGAGTCGTTTTGAATTAATTTATTCAAATCTCATGCTACATTGGAGCACAGATTTCCAAGTGGTGTTGAATGAACTCAGTCGAATCCTAAAACCGGGTGGATTGTTACTGTTTTCGATAGTGGGTGTAGACACGTTAAAAGAACTGCGTTACTGTTGGTCTCAAGTCGATGACAATCCGCACGTGCACGCATTTCCGGATATGCATGATGTAGGTGACATCTTGCTGCGAGCGGCATTTGCTGATCCTGTAATGGACGTCGAGTATTTTACTTTATTGTATTCAGATACTTTTGCGTTGATGAAAGATCTGAAAGGGTTAGGTGTGCAAAATCTTTCCGTCGATAGGCACCGTGGATTAACTTCTAAGAAATCCTTACGAGCGCTGGTTCAAGCGTATGAGGCATTGCGTCATGCGTCCGGGAAGTTACCAGCTACCTGGGAAATTATCTATGGACATGCTTGGGCGCCGCTGAAAAAGATAGCAAGAGATCGGAGCAGTGCTAATGAAATAAAAGTAGCAGTGGATAGTATTGGGGGGCTAAGGAATTCGCGGCGGCGTCATTCCTTATTATCGTGAGTTTTTTTATACTAGGCACCGATACCAGTGTTGGAAAAACGCTGGTAGCGACAAGTTTGTTAATGGGGTTACAGGCAAAAGGTTATTCTACAATAGGATTAAAACCAGTTGCTAGTGGTGCACAACGGACGGCTGTTGGTTTGCGGAATGCAGATGCCTTAAGTTTACAGAAGGTTGCCAGCGTCTGCTTAGCGTATGAGCAAGTGAATCCTTTTTGTTTCGAGGAAGCCATTGCGCCTCATATCGCTGCTAGGCGGCAAAACTTCCATCTGAGTGTGTCATCTATCATGCAAGCCTGTAATCCATTACTAAGTTACCCGGTGGATTATCGTGTCATTGAAGGAGCCGGTGGTGTTTGCACTCCTCTCAATGCACAGGAAACATTTGCTGATTTAGTTCGGACTGCTCGTCTACCTGTCATTCTTGTCGTAGGTTTGCGTTTAGGCTGTTTAAACCATGCGCTCTTATCCTGGGACTACCTGCGACGATGTGATCTTTCGGTGATCGCTTGGTTTGCGAATCAGATAGATCCTAGTATGGAGTCTGTCGAAGAAAACATTGCATTCCTTCGATCCGCATTGCCAGTACCTTGTGTCGGAATTTTTCCTTACGCAAAACAAATGAACCTCGATATTTTTTCCACTTTGATTGATTATGAAATTTTATTAGGACGTGTCATCAATGAAGCCAACTGAAGTGCATGTCAGCTACATGAAATTAAATTACATCTCGATCGTTTAGTCCGTGAAGCGCGGCGGGCTCGGCGCAGTTGGCTAGGTCGCTCTGTGCGCAATAGGGTTTGGCAATATTTGGAGCGTTTTGTGTTCATGAAATCTTTTTTTCAATGCAAGGTTTTGCTGATTTTTTTAGTAATACCTATGCAAATTTTAGCAGCGACTTCAGCCTCCGATCAGCTGATAGAGTTGTTAAGCCAGCTGAAGAGTATGCGCGCCAACTTTGTCCAGACTGTCATGAATAATGGGGGGAAAGTACTACAAAAAAATAGCGGCAAGTTAATTTTACAGCGACCTGGACATTTTCGCTGGCAGGTTGAGCAGCCAAATAAACAATTATTGATTGCTGATGGTCAGAATATCTGGTTTTATGATATCGATTTGCGACAAATTATGGTACAGAAACAGAAAATGGCGATCGCGGATTCTCCTGCTGCTTTGTTGAGTGGTGATCCCAGTGACTTAATGCAGCATTTTACTGTGGCTTTTTTACAAGGAGGGCATGGATTTTATTTACTACCCAAAGACAAAAATGCGCTATTTCATTCTATAATTTTGATTTTTAAACAAAATCGCTTGTACGAGATGCGTTTATCAGACAAATTAGGGCAGCAAGCGGTGATCCATTTTTCACAAATTGATCTAAGTTCTACTATTGGCTCCGAGAATTTTCATTTTGTCTTGCCTAAAGATAAAAATGTAGAAATTGTAAAAGGTTAAAAGCGATGTCGCCTGCGCATGTGCACCATCATCCTCCCTCTGTTGTAACGTTGAATCTAAGTTTTGCATTTGCTGTATTATTTAATTCAGGTTTTGTGTTAACGGAAGTCGTTTATGCCGTAATTGCTCATTCCGTCAGTTTGCTTTCGGATGCCGTGCATAATTTTGCGGATGTCTTGGGTTTATTGATGTCCTGGGTGGCAGTAGTTTTGGTAAAAAGGCGTTCTACGCAGCGCTATAGCTATGGTTATAAGAAACTTACCATTTTAGCCGCGCTTGCCAACGCGTTATTACTCGTATTTACTTCAGCGCTCATCGTTTATGAATCGCTAAACAAGCTCAGAAACCCGGTGCCTATCAATGAGGTCATTGTCATGGTGGTCGCTTCTGTGGGAATAGTGATTAATAGTGGTACAGCTTTGTTATTTATGAGGCAACGTAAATTTGATCTTAATATCAGAAGTGCGTTCTTACACTTAGCTTATGATGCGCTAATTGCCTTAGGTGTTGTGTTGGCTGGTGCTATTGTTTATTTCACTAACTGGCAGTGGGTAGATCCAGTGATCAGTGTGGTTATTGTGGCTATTATTGCGTGGGGGAGCTGGAGTTTATTGCAACACTCTGTTGCATTAATTTTAGGAGCGGTTCCTTATGGTGTCGATCAAAAAGCCGTCTCTACCTACTTAAAAAAATTGCCGCGGGTTGAAGCGGTGCATGATCTGCATATTTGGGGTTTAAGTACTCAAGAAACAGCCTTAACAGCGCATTTGGTAATGCCAGAAGGTGGATTAACTGACCGAGATTACCAGCAAGTTACTCAAGCTTTAGCGGAAAGATTCCAGATTCAGCACGTTACGCTACAGGTAGAGCAAGGACAGGTACAATATCCCTGTGAGCAGGCCTCAGATTGTTAAACGGCATGCCTAATTATTCTTCACAAGCAATTGGCATTTTTGACAGTGGTCTCGGTGGTTTGACGCTGGCAAAGGCGCTGACACAGTGTTTACCGGCAGAACCCATCGTGTATTTTGGGGATACTGCCCACGCTCCGTGGGGCGATAAGTCAGCAGCAGCGATCCAGGCTTACTCCATAAAAATCTGTGATATGTTGCTTAAACAAGACTGTAAGCTTATTTTGATTGCTTGTAACTCTGCTTCAGCTGTGGCTCATGAATTAGTGAAGGAATATGTAGGTCGTAAAGCAGTAGTCGTCGATGTCATCGACCCCATGGTTGATTATTTAGCAGATAATTATGTTAATAAAACAATAGGATTAATTGGGACAAAGCAAACCATTTATTCTAATATTTATAAAAAAAAACTCGATCAACGTAGCGTTAATCTACAGCTTCATGCTCTCGCAACCCCATTACTGGTGCCGCTCATCGAAGAGGGAGCTGCTGTTGACCCATCGATCTTAATTGATACCATAAAATCCTATCTTTCCGAACCTTCTCTGAGATCCTTGGATGCACTGGTCTTAGGATGTACCCACTATCCACTGATAAAGCAGTATATACAAAATTTTTATGGTGATGAGGCTGTTTTAATCATTGATTCTACAAATATTGTGACTCAATTAGTCAAAAATTTACTGAAAGAGAACGGTATGCTATCTAAGAGTGAAACGTTTCCTCAGAAGAAATTTTATGTTTCAGACTATACGGCGGCGTTTTCAGCCCTGGCACGTCTCTTTTTCAAGGGACCTGTTATTTTGAAAAAATACCCCTTATGGGAGTAAAGGAATGTATGATAAAATAATATAGGTTACAGCCTGTATTCCCTGTATTTAAACTCGTGTGTAGCATTTGGGCGGATTATATAGTATGGGTTAGTATGGGTTAGTATGGGTTCTGTTTTAATTTGTGAAGGAGGAGTGATATGGCTTCTGGTGGAGTCCTTTCGGGTCGAAGGCTAGAATCTGTTTTAGCAACTAATGCGGTATTGCGTAATACTTATGTCCTGCTTGGCTTGACAATGCTTTTTAGTGCGTTGATGTCAGGAGTGGCAATGATGAGTGCTGCGCCAGCGCTGAATCCTTTCGTGACAATTATCGCGTATTTTGCTCTTTTATTTCTGACTAATTATTTGCGCAACAGTGCTTGGGGTTTGATGTCCGTGTTTGCCTTGACAGGATTCATGGGGTATACCTTAGGCCCTATTTTGAACTACTACATTCGCGGTTTTTCTAACGGCCAAGAATTGATCATGACGTCTCTCGGTGCGACGGGACTTATCTTTTTCGCGCTGTCTGCCTACGCACTGACTACCCGGAAGGATTTTAGTTTTGCGTCGGGTTTTTTAATGGTAGGTATGTTGGTTGCTTTTCTCGCTAGTATCGCCACCTTGTTTTTTCACATGCCTGTTCTGATGCTGGTAGTTTCAGCAATGTTTGTTTTACTGTCTTCAGGTATCATTCTCTTAAAGACAAGTGAAATCATTCATGGCGGAGAGACCAATTACATTATGGCAACAGTGACACTCTATGTGGCCTTATACAATATTTTCTTAAGCTTATTGAATTTATTAGGTGCTTTTGGTGGTAACAGAGATTAACTAACGTAATATCAGATCAGCAGCATAGAATTTCCTTTTATGTGGAGGGCCCAGTAGAAGGTTAGAAGAGATGCAAGCGATTTCATGAGATCTATGAAATTAGTCCGAATCGAGTGATCGAGGGGGAGTGGCGTTTGTTCATTGACAAGGGGAAGGAGATTTTAATTGATGAATATGGTTATCTTGTGCATGCAGCGGATTGGCACGAAAAGATAGCTACCATCATTGCTAAAAAAGAAAAATTAGTGCTGATCAAGGATCATTGGCACGTTATTTATTTTTTGCGAAATTTTTATCAGCAATATCATAAAACGCCACCTATACGTGTTTTAGTCAATCAGTTGGTTGTGCAAATCGGTCCTAAAAAAGCGAGTAGCATCTATTTAAATAATCTTTTTCCAAAAGGGGTGCTGCAGCAAGCAAGCAAACTAGCTGGCTTGCCTCGCCCTGGGCGCTGTATGTGAGGCTGCGATCGCGCGGGTGGTCCACAACTCACGTGAATATCTTTTATCTTTAATCTTCATTGCTGCGTCCAGCTCGTTTGCGCTCATGCTCCTTTAAAATTTTTTTTCGAAAACGTATGTAATGAGGCGTCAATTCTAACAATTCATCATCGTCGAGAAATTCTAGGGATTGTTCTAAGGAAAATAGAATAGGGGGTGTTAAAATGATACTTTCATCAGAACCTGCGGCGCGAATGTTGGTCAATTGCTTGCCCTTGACGACATTGACCACTAAATCGTTATCCCTAGCATGGATACCGACTATCATTCCTTCATACACATCCGTTTGTGGGCCTACTAGTAGTTTCCCACGTTTCTGTAAATTAAACAGTGAGAACCCTGTTGTTTTGCCCATTTGATTCGCTATCATGACCCCCGTGGATCGTTTTCCTGGGCTACCCTTTTTTATAGAGCCGTAATGATCAAAGACGTGATACATGAGGCCTAGACCTGAGGTTGCTGTCAAAAACTCGTTACGAAAGCCAAATAAAGCACGGGTGGGAATACTATAATCAAGGCGTACTCGCCCCTTGCCATCCAGGACCACATCCATTAAATCGCCATGACGACTGCCCATTTTTTCCATAACGATACCTTGATGTTGTTCTTCGACATCAATTGTTAAAATTTCATAGGGCTCTTTCCATGCGCCGTCTATTTCTTTTAAAATCACTTCTGGACGTGAGACTCCTAGTTCGTAGCCTTCCCTTCGCATAGTTTCAATTAAAATTGCTAAATGCAATTCACCACGGCCGGATATGCGGAATCGATTGTTATCTTCTGTGTCTTCTACACGCAGCGCAACATTGTGCAGCAATTCTTTGTTGAGGCGCTCTCGTATCTGTCGGCTTGTAACAAATTTTCCATCTTGACCAGCGAAAGGGGAGTCATTGACCTGAAAGGTCATGCTCATCGTAGGTTCGTCTACTTGTAAGGGAGGTAAGGCTTCCACAAGATGCGGATCGCATAACGTATCGGAGATATGTAATTTATCGATTCCAGTGACTGCAATAATATCTCCTGCCTCTGCTTGCTCAATGTCAATGCGTTCTAGGCCGCGGTAGCCCAACACCTGCAATATACGAGCAGAGCGTGTTTTGCCTTGGCGATCTATCAATGTCACTGGCATGTTGGTTTTTGCAATGCCCCTTTGAATGCGGCCAATGCCGATGGTGCCTACATAGCTAGAATAATCTAAGATGCTGATTTGCATTTGAAACGCGCCATCTGGATCAACACAGGGCGGAGCCACTTTCGTTACGATAGTTTCAAAAAGGGGGGTGAGATCAATGCCAGGTTTCTTGGGATCCAGCGTAGCATAGCCTCGTAAAGCAGAGGTATACACAACGGGAAAATCCAGTTGTTCTTCTGTTGCCCCTAAACGATCAAATAGGTCGAAGACTTGGTTGACAACCCATTCAGGACGGGCGCTAGGTCTGTCGATTTTATTGATGACAACGATGGGTTTTAAACCTCTAGCAAATGCTTTTTGCGTGACAAAACGAGTTTGTGGCATAGGTCCGTCGACGGCGTCGACCAACAAAAGTACCGAATCTACCATAGGTAGGATGTGTTCTACTTCACCGCCGAAATCAGCATGGCCAGGCGTATCAACGGTGTTGATATGATGTCCTTTCCATTGGATGGATATGTTTTTAGCGATAATAGTAATGCCACGTTCACGTTCGAGATCATTGTTATCCATGATACGTTCCACCACAGCGGTGTGACCGGACAAAGCTCCCGATTGTTGTAAAAGTTTATCAATTAAGGTGGTCTTTCCATGATCAACGTGGGCGATGATGGCGATGTTACGTATGTTTTCGCTCATAGGTAGGTGAAAATATGACTCCAAAATGTGCAGAAAGGTATGCGATAACGCAGAAAGCCGGCCATTTCTGCCAGCGTGTTCTACACTTATAGGGAGCTACTTACTTTATGTACTTACTTTATGGGGAACTGATTTATGAAACCGCTTTCACTACAGCCGACGACGGTAGCACAGTGGCAGGCCTTGGTCAAGGATGCTGAATCAGAGAGTCATTTGACCCTAGATACGGAGCTAGAGAGTTATCTAGTCTTTTTGTTGGGCCGTTTTCATCAAAGAACGGATATTGCCAACAGTGTATTAGCAAATGAATTTTTATCGTGTTTGGAAAAAAATCCAGAGCAGCAACGCGATTGTTTGCGTGAAGTAGGTGATAAATGTCTATTGTTTGCTGGTTTTTTTTATGAGCAAGCTGCAAGAAGGTGTGTCAGAATTAAGTATTTTATCGAATTAGGTCAGGCAGCTTACATACAATTAGCAAATCTGTCTAAGGCGCAACTAGCTTCACTTTACTATGCGCTAAGTTGCGGTTTTGTGAATCTCATGGAGGTTTTACACACGATCCGTGGTTTCAGCAATCCGATGAATGAATTAACACTTTTGCAAGCTGTTGAGTTATGGACGGATGTGAAAAGTCAACATGCTTTGAGAGTGCTACAGCGACGCACAACCTCCCTCATTGTCTGTGAGCCTCCAAATAAGCAGTGAATATACCGCTCGTATGCTAATTTCTTGCTCAAACTACATTGGATAGCTAAGATGGGCTAGGCAATTGATAGTTGGGTTGTGTTTATGCAAAGTTCCGGTTTTTCAGAGGAATTAACGACAGATTTTGGTTATAAAACAATTCCGCTGGCTGAAAAAACAGCACAAATGGATGCGGTTTTTCGTTCTGTCGCTGAAAAATACGATCTTATGAATGATCTCATGTCGTTGGGTGTGCACCGTTTATGGAAACGATTAACTGTAGCGTTAAGTCAAGCTCGATTAGGAGATAAGGTGTTGGATGTAGCGGGTGGTACGGGGGACTTGGCAGCGCTATTTAGCAAACTTGTAGGCCAAAAAGGAAAGGTAACATTATCAGATATTAACACAGTGATGTTGCAAAGGGGACGTGATCGTCTTATTGATGCGGGCTGTACGGATAACTGCCAGGTGTTACAGGCGAATGCTGAAGCTTTGCCGCTGATGGATGATCAGTTTGATTGCGTAAGTATTGCTTTTGGTCTACGAAATATTACAAACAAAATGCTCGCGTTACAGTCTATGTACCGTGTCCTCAAGCCTGGCGGTCGACTGTTGGTATTGGAATTTTCCAAGCCAGTGCTTGCTCCTTTACGAGCTTTGTATGATTGTTATTCTTTTAGCGTAATCCCTAAATTGGGCCAGAGGATTGCGAATGACGCCGCTAGTTACCAATATTTAGTCGAATCTATTCGACGTCATCCCGATCAAGAAAGCTTAAAATTACTCGTGCTATCAGCGGGGTTTGATCAATGCGAATACCATAATTTCAGTGGAGGTATCGTTGCACTACACAGGGCATGGAAATTTTAATGCCTATTAATACACTACTGGCTATTCAAGAAATGCTTCTTAATCGTGTTTTGCGGCTTGATCCAGAAACTGTAGGCGGTTTACGTCAATTATCAGGAAAGGTTGCTAAGCTAGAATTCGATCATGCTAGCTATTATTGCATATTTACATCTACGGCCGTTTGCCTGTCGAAGGATTATGACGGACTAGTTGATCTCGTGTTAGGTGGATCAATTTTTGATTTTATACGGATGGGTTTATTCAAAAATGGAATGGCCTCGACTACGATCCCTATTCAAATTTCAGGGGATATGGAATTTGCCAGACAGTTTCGGGATTTTTTTGCGAATGTAGAGATTGATTGGGAAGAACAATTATCGCAGGTGGTTGGTGATGGGGTGGCCTACCCATTAGCACAATGTTTAAGATTGATGAAGCAATGGGCTAAACGCAGCGTGGAAAGTATTAGCCAAAATGTCAAAGATTATCTGCAAGCAGAGACAGATTTGTTGGTATCAAAGGAAGAGCTACAGATCTTTTTTTCGGACATCGATGGTTTACGAGACGAAGTAGCACGTTTGCAAGCGCGCATAGCACGTTTGCAAAGGAAATAGTGGTGATGAAATCTGTGACCCGTGTAGTGCGTTTGCTGCAGATCAGCTTTACCTTGTTCCGTTATGGGCTGGATGAGTTGGTATGGTCTTTGCATTTATTTCGTCCTTTACGCTTCTTTATTTACCTGAATCCGTATCGAATTGCTAATAGAAAACGGACCTTAGGAGAAAGGGTGCGCTTAACTTTAGAGGATCTCGGTCCAATATTTGTAAAATTTGGTCAAGCATTATCTACACGGCGAGATTTTATTCCAGATGAAATAGCGGATGAATTAACTAAGTTGCAAGACCGTGTTCCTCCATTTTCGGGGGAGCAAGCAGAAGCCATTGTTGCAGCAGCTTTTCAATTGCCGCTGGCTGAAATATTTGCCGAATTTAATATAATGCCCTTGGCTTCTGCCTCAGTTGCACAGGTCCATGCTGCCAAGTTATTGGCAGGTCAAGAGGTAGTAGTCAAAGTATTGCGTCCTGGTATTAATAAACGTGTTAGTAAAGATATAGATTTATTGTATGCGCTTGCTAATTTGGCGACGCGTTATTGGCCGTACGCCAGACGGCTTAAACCAAGGGAGGTTGTTGCGGAGTTTGAGGCTTGTTTACGGGATGAATTAGATCTATTACGGGAAGCGGCCAGCGCTTCTCAACTACGGCGTAATTTTTTGAATTCTGATTTACTCTATGTTCCTGAAGTGTATTGGCAGTATACACGTTCACATATATTGGTCATGGAACGAATTTATGGTATCTCTATTGCTAATATTCCTGAGTTAAAAAAACATGGCATTAATCTAGAACGCTTGGCAAAGCGTGGTGTAGAGATCTTTTTCACGCAGGTATTTCGTGATTGTTTTTTTCATGCTGATATGCACCCAGGTAATATCTTTGTTTCACTTGCTAGCAAAGAAAATCCTCAATATTTGGGTGTTGATTTTGGAATTATGGGCAGTTTAAATCCTGATGACCAGCGTTATCTTGCAGAAAATTTGATGGCATTTTTTAAACGAGATTATAGACGTGTTGCGCAATTGCATGTGGAATCCGGCTGGGTGGCATCGAACACACGGATCAATGAATTTGAGGCAGCAATTCGTACTGTGTGTGAGCCTATTTTCGAAAAACCGCTGAAAGAAATTTCTTTTGGCCAACTGCTGTTACGCTTATTCCAAACGGCCAGACGTTTTAATATGGAAGTGCAACCACAGTTGGTTTTATTGCAAAAAACCCTCTTTACTATCGAGGGATTAGGACGCCAGCTATATCCGGATTTGGATTTATGGAATACCGCTAAGCCATTTTTAGAGCGTTGGCTGAAAAGACAACTGGGTCCTCGTGCTTTTTTAAGAAAGGTTCGTGCATATGCACCGTACTGGCTGGAAAAATTGCCTGAGATTCCAGATTTGCTATATCAAACCTTAGTTGATTCTCGTCAACGTCAAAAAAAAGAAGACTGTATGACTTATTCGAATGTGTATAACGGAAAAACAAAAAGGGATACAAGGGGAAAGGTGTTTTATAGCATTAGTTTTGGCGCTGGTAGCGCTTGTGTTGTTTGGGTGTTGTTAAATGTCATGGAAGGTGAGTTTTTTAGTGTATTATCTGCTAAAAATCTGTGGATACTGGGTTTAGGTGGATTGCTTCTGTTGTTGACTATCGTAAGATAGCTAGGAAATGCGGTTCAATACCGTGTTCTTTCGATGCAGTTAAGACATTTGCTTTCCAGGGTTTTTTGTCGATAATGTGTACATATACCCATTATATCTAAGAAGCGGTAGTGTTTATTGAGATGCTTGTATTATCTGTCATGACAAGCGGTATAAAATGAGTTTTTATTGAACTTAAGGAGTATGTATGGGTCTCCATGGAATAAGCATTGGATCATTACTCATTATTGTGTTAATTGCAATTTTATTATTTGGTACCAAGCGTTTACGTGTTATGGCGGAGGATCTTGGTGTCGCATTAAGAAATTTTAATAAAGCGCTGCATGCTAAAGAAGAGGCTGCAGCGAAAGAAGCGGAATTGGAGGATCCCAAAAATCGTTGTGGGGATTCGTAAGGGTGCGCTTAATGATGGACGTAACTAATCGGTAAAATATGTTTAGTTTTAGTGAATTTTTTTTAATCATTATTGTGGCTTGCCTTGTTTTAGGGCCGAATTCGCTGAAAAAATTGCCGCGCCAATTAGCGATGGTGCTGAAAAAACGCAGTGAGCTGCTCAGTCAACTACAGGAATGTTGGCATATATTACAAAAGGAAGAATATTTGGAGGAAAACAATAAGCGGGCGCGAAAAATAGATGCGTGCTATAAGAAAAAATAATCTACCTGTTGATCGTAATCGCTCATTGCTTTCCTTTTTCTTGGAATTACGATTGCGCCTTATTTACTGTGTGCTATCGTTTATCCTTGTTCTGTGTCTGTTGCTACCTTTTTCATCTCAGTTGTATCAGTGTTTTTCCAAACCTTTATTAAATCAGTTGCCGGTAGGTAGCCGACTGATCTCTACTACTTTGCTAGCTCCTGTGTTTATTCCAGTAAAGTTTTCGTTTGTACTGGCTATTTTTGCAATAATGCCTTTCGTGTTATATCAGTTTTGGTTGTTTATTGCTCCTGCTCTGTACAGAAAAGAACGGCGATTACTATGGCTGGTGTTGTTGTTAAGCATTAGCCTGTTTTATAGTGGCGTATCCTTTTCCTATCGATTTATTCTACCGTTGTTAATTGGATTTTTTGTCACAGCATCCCCGGATTATATTCATATTTTGCCAGATATCAGCAACTATCTGGATTTGGCACTGCGCTTACTGTTTGGATTTGGTTTGATTTTTGAAGTTCCGCTTTTGATGGTTGTGGCAGTTATTTCAGGTTTTTTAGTAGTAAAAACTCTGAAAAGTTGGCGCCGTTATTTTATAGTGCTGGCTTTTATCGTAGCGATGCTATTAACGCCGCCTGATGTGGTATCGCAGATGGTGCTAGCTATTCCATTGTGTGTATTATTTGAGATAGGATTATTCATTTGTCGGTTTATTCCCCAAAGTAAGTAATGCAGTATGCTGAAAAAAAAAGTATTGTTGGCAGATGACGATACCGTTTTTTTACGAATTATAACGCAGTATTTGGATGATGCGGAATTTTCCTATATCGTTACGCAAGATGGTGAGCAAGCTTGGCATTGTTTGCAACAATATCAGGATGGATTTTTTCTTATTTTAGCTGACAGAATTATGCCAAAACTCGATGGTTTGGGGTTGTTGGCTAAAATACAGCAGA
>Ga0207035_1031_pt2 | contig 40638 bp, 29 predicted proteins | sample Alteio_BWMinCont_77_FD_153272 | JGI IMG/M metagenome (GOLD analysis project Ga0207035, IMG submission 153272) | Enriched cells from forest soil in Barre Woods Harvard Forest LTER site, Petersham, Massachusetts, United States -... | ecosystem: Environmental > Terrestrial > Soil > Temperate forest >... | reverse complement strand
GGCGATCGGCAAACCCAGGGAGACGCCGGCCATCTGGCGCAGCAGTTGGCGCCGGGTAGTGCGATTTGTGTGCGCGTCGGTTATCTTACTGATTCGCGCTTTGTGGATGCCGTCGATTTCATCTGCACTTTCATTTATGCTCATTCAGGCTCATCCGTATGTGACCAGGCGACTGATTCCCGGCAACACTGTGTATTGAATAATAGATGCACGGATGACTTTAGAGCAGCCCCTGGCAGCATGTACTCTAAGTTGTGCGTCCTAGTGTTTGGTTGTCGGTGTCGCATAATGGGAAAGAAAATTGTCTGGACGATTATCGCAGTTGTGGCAGTTGTGGTCACTCTACTATTGCTGCGCGCGCACCGGTTGCGGTCCATTTCTGTGCGTCAATCGATAACAATTGAAGGCGCAGTCATCGAGCGCGATGCCGATACGAAGAAGGAACTGCCCATAGCCGACGTTGCAATCACAGCGTCGAATGGAGTGAGGAGCGCTGCGACTCGGTCCGAAGCTTCGGGATATTTCAAGCTTGTCCTGCAAAAAGGCGTGTTATCCGAGAAGCCGGTTACCGTCAGTTTCCGGCATCCATCTTACGAGCCGCTTGATTTGAATGTGCAAACGGGAAGGCTGAAAACGCCAGACGAGTTATACGTTGCAGACATGGTTCCGATCCCTCCCAAAAAGACAGCATCTGGATCCAATCGCCCGGAAACAGTCGTCACCAACATCCGCGTGAGATATACGACCAACTCCCGCACAGAGACAAATGTAGGTAGCGCCGTCAAGACCTTTGAGGTCGTCAATAAAGGAAACGTGCCCTGCGATGACCAGTCTCCATGTTCACCGGATGGAAAGTGGAAGGCTTCTTCTGCATCTGCGACGCTGGATGCTGGCGCAGACAAGACCTTCAGCAATGTAAGAGCCTCCTGCATTGCCGGGCCGTGCCCGTTCACCAAAATCGACTCAAGTGGATTTATTCGTGGTGGCCGCAACATCCGCGTTTCCGCTCTGAACTGGTCGGATACGGCCACCTTCCTGATGGAGGCCGAGGTCTATCAGACGGGAATCAGCGCCAACGTCCGTGAACTGTACCCCGTCATCTTTGGCCGGACGCTCAACTTTACTCTGCCGCCCACCCAGGAGGGCGTGAGCCTTGAGGCTGATATCGATGGCTCGCCGATGGTATTTCCGCTAGGCCCGGACCTCAATTTAAGCTGGGCGAATTGCACTGTCCAAATTGGAAGCGACAAAGAGAAAACCACGGTCTACCGTTGTGAACTAAAACCAGACTACCGATTCTGACCCGCGCTCCAGAATCTATCCGGAGCGCGTCGTCCATACATCGGGTCCGCAAGCTACTTTAGTCGATCCGCATTGCAGCCGGCTGGAGCGTTGATCGGATTGCAGCGCGCAACCGCATTGCCTGGAAGCGTGACGACGAAGTGACCGTCCCAGCGAGCAGGTTCGTCGACGGGATAGTCAGTACTGAGAAGCTGCGCACCGCTTGCGAACATGGCATCCCGCGTGGTGGTGTCGTTGACTCTGGCCTCCTTCGTGTCAGAATCGGTGCGCGCGCGAATGAGATAGCCCTGCCGGACGAGAGTGGAGATATCAGAAGCAGGGCCGTCATTGCGCTCAAGAAAGGCAGCGTCGGGCTGGCCGGGCTCGGCATTCGTGAAGATCACGCGGCCGCGAAGCGAGGGGTGGCCGGCCAGGTAGACGGGGCCAACGGGACGCTGATCCATAAGGAAGACAACCTTGCCACGCGCGTTCGCGAGGGTTGGCCAGTTGCCTGCGAGAACAGCTTCATTAAGCGTTTCATAATGGCCGCGAACATCATCCGGCGTGATGATTTCGTTGGGCGGAAAGACAGACCGTATCTCTGCATCGAGAGCGTCGAAGGTAGCAGATGTGAAAGGCTCCGGCTCAGTCAGGTGCAGTTTGCCGTGCGGCTTGCCCTGCTTGGTTTCGACAAGAATGAAGATAGGTATGTGATTGGGATGAGCCTGCGACCACTGCCGGATAACCTCGAGGCAGCCGGTAAAGGGCTGGCAGGTGCTGCGATAGTCGACGTCCTGGACATGCATCACCTTGAATCCGGGCTTCAGCATCACTCCGTTGGGATCGAAATCAGGATCAGGCGGAAGATGCGCGTCGGCAACCATCGCGGGGCCCTGCGGATGTGCATAGAGGCCGCCTTTCGTATCCGCATACACGTCGAGTTCGATTTGACGAACCCCGCTGTCGAACTGTTTAGGAAGTGGTTCGTGCTGATAGTCGAGTCCTTTGAAAGCATCGGCATACTTTGCCTGCCATAGCTTAGCCTCGTTGGGCGCAATGCCGGCATGATAGCTGTTATGCGTGCCGATAACCTGAATCTGATTGAGCTTGATCTCTGTTGCCTCGCTCGATGATTGGCAATAAGCGAGGGAGAAAGCGGCAGCAACACCCGTTGCAAATGCAGCAGTCGTAAGAGCAGCGCGGGACGTAACGAACATGAAATCTCCTGAGGAATACGAATCTGATACGAATTTTTCTTCCGGTAATGCAGCCTTAGCCCGTACTAGATTTGATAAGGCTTGCTGTAATGCGTCGACCAATCGACGAGGCTCTGATTCATAAATCGCCACGTCGCGCGCTTCGTGTCTACTTCCATCAGCATGTAAGCGTTCGGGTCATAGCGCGTGGCCGCCATCACGTAATGCTGAGGGCCGTAGGTGTGTGCAAAGTCGATCCACTTGTGCATGTGACCGGAGACAACAAGCTGAATCGTGTCCTTGTATTTGCGGAGAAGCGGTTGCAGACCATAGTCGCCAAACTCGGCAGCCTGATCCTGAATCAGCGGGTAGTGGATGAAAACGAAGGTCGGCTTGTGCTGCTGAAGCTGTGCCTCGAACCAGTGGAGTTGTTCTTCGCCAAGGGAACCGATGTTGGGGTTGAAATTCGATGAGGCATGGTCCTGAGTGCTGCCAAGAAAATTATTCAGATGGATGAATTTGTAACCTTTGTAGTTCAGCACAGAATACGGTTCGGCATTAAACTTCGCTTTAAAGAGGCGATGGCTCATCTCGCGCGGAATATGCCGGACATCATAATCATGATTGCCGAAGCCTAGATGCACAGGAGCCTTGAAGCCATCGGAGATGGCTTTGGCGTTATCGAGTCGGGTCGTGTTCTTGAAGTAAAAGTCGTAATCGGGGGAAGGATAGTTGTGAAAATAATCCCCGATAAGAAAGACCTGTTCGATGGCAGGATTGAGCGAATTGATGAGATCGCGCGCGGAGGTGAAACGCGGAGTCGTCACCAGAATGCTCTCATTATCTTCGACACCATTCTCGCTGCCTTTGACATAGTAGTTGTCGATGATGTGCGTATCCGCCACTAGCGCGAAATAGAACTTCTCAGCGGAGGCTGTCGTCCGGACCTGCTCAGCCCAGAGTCTCCGGACGAGAAGGCTGCCGAGGGATGCGGCTCCGAGAGTAGTGAATTGTCTGCGATCCATGTGCAATAACCTCCGTCGGGTTGAGTTTAAAAGATGATCTTGCCGGCAAATTGCAGGATGCGGGCCGGATAAGTAGAACCAGCCGCGACCACGCCAAAGCTGGTCGATGATGGGCTGAAGGTGCTCTGCGGAAAGGCATAGTTGGTCTGGTTGAGTACGTTGAAAGCCTCAGCCCGGAAATCAAACGTCGTGCCTTCACGATAAAGCGGAAAACTCTTATGCAGTCCGATGTCGAGTTGATAGAAAGGATCGAAGCGAACGGAGTTGCGACCGGCGTTGCCGTAAGGATGGTTGACATCGGGCAAACTGAAAACCGGATTCGTGACATTCATGAAGACAGGATTCTGCAGAGTGACGATATCCTGATTGCCTCCGATCTTGATGCGATCTTTTTTGGGCAGGACAGGGTTACCGCGCGCCTGGTTGGGGCGCTGCACAAGTAATGGACTGGTCTGTTGAAAACTATTTGGCGAGTAAGTGATGTTGATTGGCATTCCGCTGCTGGCGCTGTTGATAGCCGTGAGTTGCCAGCCGCCGAGCATCTCCTGCATGGCGAGTGGAGCATTGCTGCCGAACATGCGGCCCCTGCCATAGGGCAGATCATAGACGAGGGAGAGGATGTCGTTAAGGGGCTGGTTGTACGCGGAAGGTCCGCGCTCGCCGAGAGGGTTAGCGAGATTGATGCGGGAGTTGTCGCCGTCCGGTGTGTCGAGGTGACCTGCGGCATTGTCTATGGCACGGGACCAGGTAAATGAGTTGAGAAGATAGAGACCGTGGCCGGTACGGTGCTCCAGCTTCGCTTGCAGGGCGTTGTAACTGAGAAAGCCGTCGGGAAGAGTCTCTTCAATGGTCGTGAAGCTCTGAATAGGACGGCGCTGCGCCAGTGTGAGGCAGCCGCTGGTGACCTGCGGATTGCAGGTCGCGGTGACAGCATTCGCGCTGGATTGATTGAGATCGGCCAGAACCTGCAGCTTCACGCCATGCGAACCGACGTAGGCCACATCAAGCGTTGTCGAGGGACCAAGCTCCCGCTGAATGGTGAGGTGGTAGCTTTCGATATAACCGGTAGGCAGGTCTTTCGGTATGTAGCGAGCCTGCGCAGTGAGATTGCTGGCGGCTGTGACATTCGAGGGGCTGGTGAAGCCGCTGGGATAGCCCTGGGTGGTCGTGCGGAAACAGGGAGTCTGGTTATTGGGGTTATAGGGCATGCCGGCCTGCTCTGAAGTACAGACGGGAAGTGGCGCCTGCTTGCCAAGGACTCCCGGATTGGCAAACTGTGGCCCTTGCACAATATTTGTGTTGACGATGGCGGGCAGGTTATAGACGAGAAGATTCTCTCCGCCTTCGCGATTGAATTGAGCATAGCTCAGTCCATAGCCTGCGCGAATCACCGTCTTCGGATCGACGGAGTAGGCAAAGCCCAAGCGTGGAGCGAAATCCAGCTTCGGCATGTTGACCAGAGCGCGATCGTAGATGGAGCCTGACTTAGCCTGAATCAGCGATTGCGTATCCGGATCGTAGTTGGAGAGCAGGTTGTGCGACTCCCACTGTGGAGTGACAAGCTCATAGCGCAGCCCTGCATTCACCGTGAGGCGCGAGTTAACGCGAATGTCATCCTGAAAGTACATGTAGTGCATGCGCTGATTCAGATGGACCTGCACAAAATTATTCAGCTGAAAGGTGTCACGCGCGCCAAATAGGAAATCGGCGAGAGCGACGGCTTCTTTCGTTCCACTATCGGCTGCGCTGAGTGCGCTCGCGGAAGCACCCGTGTAGCTGTAGCCGCCATTGTAGGTGTCCTGCCCGTAGACGGGATTAAAGTCGTCAATCGTGGTGAAGATAGACTGATACTCGTAGCCCACTTTATAGGTGCTGCGGCCGCGAATCCATGTGTAATTAACCTTCGGATTGTAGGCATACGGATTCTGAAATTGCGGATTGCTGCCCTGGTTGCCGAACTGCGAATAATTATTGACGCTCTGGACATTGAGGCTGCGAACCACCGTCGGATCGCTGGGCAGACCGGGAATACCGCTCATCAGACTCGTCAATGCCTGACCATAAGGGTTCTTGCCGCCATCGGTCCGCGTAAAAGCAAAGCGAGCGTCGAGGATTGAGTTCTGATTAAAGGTGTGCGTAACGCCGCCGGCAATCTGCTGGTTGAATATATTCACGTTGCCGTTGCTGTTGCCGCCAGCCGGCCCCTGAATATTAGGTGGCGAAGCAATCTTCCCCTGATGCTCGCTATAGCGGACAAAAGCTGTCGTCCGCGCATTGAAAGTCTGATCAACGCGTATGTCGCCCTTGTCGTCATTGATGGTGTCAGGCGGCAGCGAAGCGTAATTGTTGGCAAGGGGATTGCCGGGTACGTTGGATGCAGGCAATGCAGCCAGAACTCCCTTGGCGAAGGAAGAAACGGATGGGTCGCCGAAGGGAATAACGCCGCTAGGGTAGGTTTGTCCGGTAAGGGGATTCAGTAACGGGACTGGCTTGGAGCCTTCCGCCGTGCCATTGGCAGCGAGAAAGGTATAGCCCCCATTGGCTTGTGCGACAGCGCTGGTACCGTTCTGGTTGGCGGTGGGAACGGTCGCTTGCATAATAGCGCGGACGATCTGGCGAGTGCCTTCATAATCGGCAAAGAAAAATGTGTGGTCTTTCCAGATGGGGCCGCCAATGGTCCCTCCAAACTGGTTGCGGATAAGAATCGGCTTCTGCGGCTTACCGGTGAGGGGGTTCTGTGGAGGCGTAAAGGGACCGATTGCGTTGAAAACAGTGTTGCGGAGATAGTCGTAAGCCTTGCCGTGAAACTGATTTGTGCCGCTGCGAATGCTGACGTTGATGACCGCTCCGGCAGAGCGTCCGTACTCGGCGCTGTAGTTGTCGGTTTCCACGCGGAACTCGTTAATCGCATCCGGCGAAGGCGGGATTGCCTGATTTGAAAAGCCCTGGTTGGAGGTTCCGTAAGCGTTATTGTCGAGACCGTCGAGGAGGAAGTTGTTGAACTCGCTGCGCTGCCCGTTGACATTGAAGCTGGCATCGCGGCTGGAATCGGTGGTGTTCTCGAGGATGTTGCGGCGAACGCCGGGAACCAGCGCCGCGAGATCGGCATAAGCGCGGCCATTGAGCGGCAGATTTTCAACCTCGCGCGTGCCGATAACCTGGCCGCGTTCGCTCGAGTCAGTCTCAAGCAGCTCAGCACCGGAGCTTACCGTAACGGTTTCTTTGTTGGAGCCGATCTTCAGCATCACATCGACACGCTGCCGGGCGTTGACCGTTACCCTGAAAGACTGTGTCGTGCTGTTGTCGAATCCCTCAGCACCGGCTGTAATCTGATATTCACCAACTTTGACGTCGGGAAATTCATAGGCGCCGCCGGCATCGGTCTTTACAGTTACAACCAGCTTCGTCTCCTGATTCACCAGTGAGACGGTTGCATTGGCCAATGCGGCGCCGGAAGTATCGCGGACATAGCCCAGCACTGAGGCGGTTTCAAATTGCGCGAAGAGAGATGCAGAGTGCAAGATCAGAAGACAGGCCATCACTGCCGCCAGGGAAATACGTTTCACAATTCGCTCCAGTGTTTTATCCCGTCTCGGTTGAAGAGCGATCGGGATTCCCCTCAAAGACAGCTGCTCTACCGTTGGCTGGCAAGCCTGATCATGAGAAGAGGTAGAAAGATCATGGTCATATGCACTGGTTCTGAGAAAGGTGTATTCCTCAGCGGTTTTCGCCGCACACTGTGATTTCACCCCGCTTTACCCCTCTATATTTCAAGGGGATTCGGAGCCAGCAAGAGATCCCTGTTCACAGGAATTTCATACGTGGGTGGAACTACAGCCGATGATGGAGCGATCACGAATGGCCGCACGAAGAAGGACAATGCAAGCCTTGTAACAGTGAAGAGACATTGTGCCATTCCGGTGACAGACCCGCGACAATGCGTGATTCCTACCGCAATCCGACTCGCTCACTCAACACATGCGGCTGGGACGCATTCGCAGCGATATTATCTGTCGCAATCAGAATCTCGAATGGCCGGATGACTCCGTTCGGTCCCTTCGCTCGTTCCAGAGCTGGTTGCATTTCTGCCGGATTAAGAAGAAATTCACCTGCAGCTTGTGTCCCGGCCATATTGACGCCTTCGATGAGCAACACATGGCCCGTGCCATCAAGGTTCGGTACATAGGCAATCACACCATATGTCCGCAGCAGGGGATCGTTCGGTTCACTGGCGTAGGTTGGGCGCTCTCCCGGCAGCGGATGCTGATTCGTGATAATTCCGGACCCGCCAAATTCAGCTCCATGGAAAAACCTGAAGTTCAGTTGGCGCTGAAAGAGATCGACCCAGGGATTGCCTTCGATCGATCCAATCAGAATGACGTTGTCGGTGCGCAGGTCATCGATGCGCAGATCGCGCGCATACCGAATCAAAAGGCGTTCCGGCACAACCTCCGGCAGGCGGGCAAGCCGTGTCGTCAATTCCAGATCGGCGATGCTCGTGTATCGCCGGTTGCCCAACGCTCCGACCTTGCGCGCCAGCCGCTGTATATCGTCCGCGTTCAGGTTTCCAGTCAATCCGGTGATGCCGTGCTGGATCGCGGAATCTGTGCGATAACTCCCGCTGGCATAGTCTTCCAGTGAAACGTGCTCCCGGATAAAGCTCTGGAGCATGACCAGTCCGCCATCCGTAGGGACAATATATGTATTGCGATCTTCCTCGAAGATCCGGCTCCAGAAAACGCGACTGATACTCGCTCCTGGCGGCTCACGAAGAAACCATCTGCGCGGCAGACCGTGAGCCCCGATGTAACCGGCCAAGGCACTCAGCGCAATCGAACATAGGGTGGCGAATATATATAGACGCTTGAGCCCCCATCTGGGAGTCTGCCTTGGCCCTTCATCTTCCTCGGGAATGATTGCGTGCTCGGAAAGGCCATGCTCGTCAGCAGCCTCTCCGTCCAGCTTCTCAGCCTCGCTGAAACCAATATCGGACGGGCCTTGAAGATCAGTTGTCCTCTCACCCTCAATTGGACTCGCAAGAATGCTTCGCTCCAGTGTGCCCGGCGAACCGGCATTGGCTGGCTCAGTTCTCGGGCCAGCGGAAACACCGCCTCCAGCCGATAATTCCCCAGAGTCCGCATCCTTTGCAGCGAATACAGGCACATACCCGCCGCGCGGAATGTGCAGAGTGACCTCTTCATGCCGCCCTTCCGTCGCAAAGTAGTCCTCTAGCCGCTTCCGCAGCGTGCGCGCATAATTGCGAACGATATTGTCGTCGCTCGCGTTATAACCCTCCATGCGGCCGAAGACATGAAATCCGATCTGCTTTTCATTGATCTCCGACGCTCTGCCGGAGAGATGGCGGTCGCAAACAAACAGCAAAAAATTGGCCAGCAGCGTGGAGCGTCTAAGGCTCTGGCTGGCCACGATGCGCTGCACCAGAGCCCAATGTGGATCGTTGGCATGCTCAGAAATGGAGAGCTGGATGGGCTGTTTCTGCTGTCGCGTGTCCGGCGTCCATTTGATGTCCGAGCCGGCGGATCGTTTTGTTGTGGATTCGAATGTCTTCATAAGGAAGAAAATCTTGCGCGTCGGATCTCCGAAGCACGGGAGCACTGGACTCGAATTGTTATCTCCAGCGTATGTGCTGAAAATTACAGGACCATGAATGACACTCGTCGCAGCCGGACTTGTCACGGTGTAAAAAGAAGAATATTGCAGGCGCAAACGCGTTGATGTCACAACGTTTCGCCTGAAAAGTCACGCGCACGTGCCGTTCATACACGGAGTAAACCCCTTCACGCCAAACTTGAGCCCTTCGATACTAAGCGCATAACTCAGGCATCAGGGTGCAGCACAAAAATTGATGAAGCGGGACACAAATCGTCGATTCCCGATTCATTTTTGCGATGGAGGTTTATGTTTCACTCGAGCATTTCAAACAGACTCCCGGCCGAGCCTCACAAAAGCGGTCAGGAGTACGAAGTATGCCTTCCACTTTCCCAGAACGGTTCACAGACCAGCATGTTGCCAAGCCGGCCATCAACTCCGCGAGCAGCATTCCACAGATTCGCGCTGCTCCTTCTCATCGTGTTCCTGCCGATTGCGCTTCGGGCACAATCCGACCTCTCCTCCATTTCTGGGACCATTACCGATACCTCCGGGGCAGTGGTCGCGAAGGCGGCCGTGACTCTGACGAGCGAGGCCACAGCCGCTGAGCACAAAACGGTGACGAATCAGTCCGGCTTTTACACAGTTCCGGGCCTGTCACCGGGCAAGTACACCATCACGGTGGAAGCTCCTGGCTTTGACAAACTCGTCAGGACCGGCAACAATCTCGACCCATCTTTACCCACGACGGCAAATCTGCAACTCGTCGTCGGCCACACGACCCAGGCCATTCAAGTCACAGCGCAAGAGACGGCATTGCAGGCCGATAGCGCAACCCTGGGTCGCGTCGTAACCAGCAATCAGGTCGAGAACCTTCCTTTAAACGGCCGCAACCCAATCTACGTCGCGCTCACCAAGGCAGGCATTACCAGCGGCCCTACCAGCCCAACTGGTTCCAGCGGCACCGGCACCGGCAGCAACCTCTCCAGCTTTAATTTCAGCACTGGCCAGGGAGCCATCCAGATCAACGGCAGCCGCGACCGCGACAACCTGATTACCTATGACGGCGCCGTTGCCGTGCGCGTGCGCGCCGCCGGAGACTCCATCGGCACTCCCGATCTGGACGCCGTACAAGAAGTTCAGGTGCTCGCGACAAATTACCCCGCTGAATACGGCCACTCCATTGGCGGCCAAATTCGCATCATCACCAAGAGCGGTACGAACCGTTTCCATGGCAGTGCCTACGAATATTTTCAAAATCCGGTGCTGAATGCCAACAGTTGGGTCCGCAACGACAACGGCAACAACTCAAATCCCAATTATCCCGAAGCACTGAAGACGAACTTCGTCGCTCCATTTACCTTCAACCAGTTTGGCTTCGTCGTGAATGGACCCATGTATGTTCCGCACGTTTTGCCGAAGGGCAAGGTCTTCTTCTTGTACTCCGAGGCCTTCGTGCACTATCCGCAGACCGTGGATAATCCGGTGACCGTCCCGAACCCGGCGTTCCGGACGGGCGATTTCAGCTCGCTGATCACAGGGAATCCGAAAACGAATCGCTACATCAAGGACCCGCAGTCGTCTCTGCCGTGCAGCGCTTCCACCGGTGGGCCAGGCTGCTTCGCGGGAAATGTCATTCCGGCGAATCGCCTCAGTCCGACAGGCGTAGGGTTGCTTTCCATCTTTCCCACACCCACTCCCAATTTCCTTGTAGGTACTGAAAATCTTCTGCAGGTCGCAAAGTATCCAGCCAACCAGCAGATCGACAGCGGCAACCTCGACATCGTGCCCAACGATAAAGACTACATCCGCTTTCGCCTGACGCACTTCTTCTATCACGAAGACAATCCATTTTCAGCCGCCTATGATGTAGTCCCTCGGCTCTATGATCGCCCCAACGAAACCGGTTCGCTCGACTGGGTGCATACCTTTAGCCCCAACACCATGAATGAGGTCCTGCTGACGGCCAGCCACGATGCGGCCCGGTTGAGCATCGATACATCTTCGGGCTTGTATGACCGCACTCGGTACAACGTCAACTATCCTTTCCTGTTCCCCGGTACAAAGGACCTGCCGAATAAAATCCCCACGGTAAAATTCGATTCGACCACCAGCATCACAGCCATGGATGGCAGCACCTACCCATCCCACTCGCAAGGCGAGATCTTCGACTTTGCCGACACTTTCACTCGCATTATCGGCAGCCATACCATCCGCGCTGGCGGAGTCTTTGAGCGTTCCGGCGAAAATGATCGCGACCAGATCGCGTTTTCCACCTCGACTGCTGGACAGACCAACAACCAGAACGGGCAATTCGACTTCAACAACAGCAATACAAATGGAACAGGGTTAGACCTGGCCGATGCGGCGCTGGGCCTCTACTACACCTATTCAGAGGTTGGCGCGCGCTCGGAGACTCCATACCGCGCGAACATGTTCGACTTCTTCGCGCAGGATTCCTGGAAGGCCACACAGAAGCTGCATCTTGAATATGGTCTTCGCTACACCAGCATTCATCCTTACTACAGCCTCTGGAACAACGCAGGAAGCTTCGACCCCGCGTTCTACAACGCAGGCAGCGCCGTGCAGGTCAATCCGACCACTGGCAATCCCGTCGCTGGCTCGGGTGATCCGCTGAACGGCACAGTTTTATGGGGCGACGGCTTCACCTCCAGCGCCAAGAGCCATGTGCCGATCGCCGAAACAGGCCAGTACAATTACCTCTTCCACAATCTTCCGCGCGGCTACATTCATGTGCAGAAATTTCTCTTTCAGCCGCGCATTGGTATCGCATACTCCTTGAACGACAAGACCGTTCTTCGTGGCGGCTTCGGCCGGTATACGAATCGCCAGGGCGTATCGGACTTCGTCTTTGCCGGAGGCATCCCGCCGCTTCAGCAGGTGGCTTCTGTCAGTAGCGGTACAGCCGACAATCCAGGAGCTGGCACGAATGGCTCGTACCCAACCTTGTCCGGCGACATCGACCGCAGCTCGCCCCAGCCCGAGGCGTATATCTGGAACGCCTCCGTCGAGCGTGACATCGGCTTCGGCACGGTCGCGGAAGTCTCCTATGTCGGACGCCGAGCGCTGCATCAGCAATATGCGGCCAACATCAACCAGCTGCAGCCTGGAACCCTCACCAATCCAGCCAACAAAGGCATCTCGGCAAATGCGCTGCGTCCCTATCAGGGATACTCGGCCATCAATCTGGTGATGCAGGGTGACGGCGCTACCTATCAGGGCCTGCAGGTGGATGTTAACCGTCGCTTCTCTCACGGTCTCGGTTTGGGCGTCGCGTATACCTATGCTTCATCGCGGGATTGCGATTCGTTCCAGAAGACGGTGGTTCCCAATACCTTCGATCCCAAAGCGATCTGCGGTCCTTCGGACTACGATGTGCGCCAGGTGCTGGTTCTCAACTCCGTGTATAGCATTCCATTCAAAAGCAGATATCGCCTACTCGACGAAGCCCTCGGCGGATGGCAGCTAACACAGGCGTACCAGTTCCAGACCGGCGCGCCCTTCTCCATCGCAACCGGTACTGACGTAGCCGGAGTCGGCCCCGGCAGCGGCAATCAGCTCCTCCAGGTCGCTCCCGGCGCGAACCTGAAAGGCAACGGGAAGTTCTCGAATGGAGGCGACAGCAATTCCTGGTTCAACACCATCAATACTGACGGCACTCCCATCTTTACGCCTCCAACCGCTGGCACCTTTACCGCTCAGCATGTCCGCAATCTTCTCCGCGCTCCCGGACAGGAATACTTCAACGCCGCCGTCCTGAAGCGCTTCAACACCTTCGAGGGCCAGTCGCTTTCCTTCCGCTTCGATGCCTTCGATTTTCCGAACCATCCTAACTGGAATACTCCGGACACGAACTATACGGATGCGACGTTCGGTCAGGTCACGCAGAAGAACGGTCAGCGGTCCATGCAGGCCAGTCTTCGCTACTCGTTCTAAAGTAATCTCACAAAATGCGCTGGGGCTGCTCAGCTCCAGCGCTTCAGAAATTTCCCAGGGGACATCAAGAGTGCAATCGGGTATCAGGTTCGCCTCCAGAGCTTTTCTTTTTCTCTTCAGTTGCGCGCTGGTTCTCTGTGGCGCATTCGCTCAGACAACAACATCCAGCCACAGCAACACGTCCACGGATTACACTCACGATGTCTATCCCTTCCTCGGCGTGGATTGGGGCGGCAATACCTTTGTTGGAGCAGCCGTGCCCTTTGGTGCGGTCAAGCTTGGCCCTGATATGGAGAACTTCGACTCCCGTCCCTCCGGCTTTGGCTACATGAGCGGAGGCCGCATTCTCGGCTTCAGCCATCTGCACCTCAGCGGAGCCTCGGGCAAATACGGAAATATTCTCGTTGCTCCCGTCACCGGTCCGCTCGACATTGCAGACATCAAATCGCCGCGCACCGAAGAGGTGAACCATCCCGGCTATTACGCGGCAAATCTCACCCGCTATGACGTCAAAGCAGAGCTGACCTCGACGCGACGCGTCGGCTTTCATCGCTATATATTTCCTGCCTCGCAGCAATCGCATCTTACGGTGAACGTTTCCCACTGTCTCAACAAGGGACCCGGCTCGGAGTCGCAGCGGTTTCTCGGTGGAGAAGTGCGTTTGCTCTCCGATCACGAAGCGGAAGGTGTCGGCCGCTATGCCGGTGGTTGGAATAAAGGTGGCGAGTACCGCGTCTACTTTTACATGGTGCTCGACACCCACTCTACAGCTGCGCGGACGTGGACTGGCAGCACGCTCACATCTGCCAAAGAAGCCGCAGTGAGTGAGGACCAGCCGCTTGGGCTCACCTTCGACTTTCAAACCCACGCTCGTCAAACAATTCAAGCGAAGGTCGGCATCTCTTTCGTCAGCACCGAACAGGCACGTCAGAATGTGCAGCAGGAGGCCTCGGCATGGAATCTGGAGGCTGTCCGCAACGCCTCTGTGAGTCTCTGGAATCAGGCGTTGTCGAAGATCGAGCTTCATGGCGAGACTGAATCGAAGCGCATTCAGTTTTACACCGCGATGTATCACACCATGCTGATGCCTTCCGACCGGACCGGCGAAAATCCTCTCTGGAAATCCGATGAGCCCTATTACGACGACTACTACGCCATCTGGGACACCTATCGCAGCTCAGGGCCGCTGCTGACGCTCATTGCGCCAGACCGTCAGCGTGACCTGATCCGCTCACTCATCGACATCTATCGCCACACCGGCTACATGCCCGACGCGCGCAGCGGCAACGACAATGGCCGAACCCAGGGCGGCAGCAACGCGAACGTCGTCATCGCCGACGCATATGTCAAGGGTCTCACCGGTATCGACTACCCAACAGCCCTCCAGGCTATGTTGAAAGACACGTCTGTGCCTCCCGCCAATGCGCAGAAGGAAGGCCGCGGCGGCATCCTCGACTACAACGCAAAAGGCTACGTCACTCTGGCCGATGAGCGCTCCGGCTCACGCACCGTCGAGTATGCCTACGATGATTTCTCAATAGCGGAAGTCGCCTGCGGCCTCAATCATCCCGACGAAGCCAAAACATTCTTGAGCCGCTCGCATAACTGGGAAAACCTGTGGGACAAGGATCTTACCGCAGAGGGATTCAAGGGCTTTCTACGTCCTCGCAATTCAGACGGAAGCTGGGCCGCGCCGAATATGCTTGTACGCGGCACCTGGCCGGACTTCTTCTATGAAGGCGACCTGTGGACCTACTCGCTCTATGCTCCGCATGATGTTCGCAGACTGATCGAGCTCGCCGGTGGCGACGAAACCTTTGTGCACCGGCTCGACAATGTATTTCTGCGGAAGCATTTCGATGTGACGAATGAGCCGGGCTTCCTCATCCCTGTCCTTTACAACTGGGCAGGCCGTCCTGACAAGACCGCCGACATCGTCAATGCTCTTCTCGAAAAAGCCTTTACCGACCAGCGCAGCGGCATCCCCGGCAACGACGACTCTGGCGCCATGTCAAGTTGGTTTATCTTCCAGTCACTTGGCTTTTACCCTGATGCCGGACAGAATTTCTACCTGATCGGCACACCCAGCTTCCCTGAAGCAGACATCAAGCTCTCTTCCGGCAAAACTCTGCGCATCATTGCGCGCAATCTCGATAGCGAACACATCAATCGCTACATTCAATCCGCAACGCTGGATGGTGTGCCCCTTCAGACCTCATGGTTCCGGCACAACCAGATTGTCCATGGAGGCACTCTGATATTTACCATGGGTTCGGCTCCCACCAGTTGGGGCACAACGAATCCGCCGCCCTCCATATCCGATAAAGATTCGACTCTGTGCACTGCCGCACAGCATGGCGCTCAATGAGATCGCATAGATCGGACAAGCAGTTACTTGACGCGGAACGCCTTCACCACAATCGCATTCGGCTGCTTGCCCGTAGGCAGAATGGTGAAGAGCGTTCCGATGCGGTTCACGCCGGAAGGTGTCCGGCTTCTCACGCGCACGACGGAAACATCTCCCGACCGTGCATCGGTAGCTAGCAGCAGGTGGCCTTCCGTGGAAAAGGCGAGAGAATCCGGGCCGCCGCCCACGTGGATTGTATTGATCCGTTTTCCATCGTCGATCGAATAGACTTCAATCGAATCCGCATTGAACTTGCTGATCCACAGTGTGGAATTATCCGCGCTCACCATCGCGCCCGCAGGATGCGCGCCCACCAGATATGCGCCGCCCACCTCATTCATCTGGGTCGCAATTTCTGAGATCGAATCGCTGTCGAAGTTCGAGACAAAAATCTCGCCGCCATCCGGCTTCAGCGCCAGGTGCACCGGCGTCTGGCCCACGTCTAGAAATGTAACCAGTCGGTCAACATGTTCGCTGGCGATGGGGCTGTCAGGACGCGCCAGTCCAACCACCATCACCTGGTGACCGCCCGAGCAGGCGACGAACGCCTTCGTGGAGTCCGGCAAAATCACCGCATACGTTGCCGCCGGACAGCCGGCGAAGACGCTGCGCACTTTATAAGATTGCGGATCGATGACAGTAACGCTTCCACTGGAGCGATTCGCGACCACAAGGCTCTTGCCATCCGGAGAAATCCGCGCCATCCCCGGCGCTTCGCCTGTGCCGATGACGGCGATCTCCCGCCGGCTTCCAAGGTCAATCACAGACACATTATTCGATCCGGAATTGGCCACATATCCCCGCTCGCCTTTTGCATCCACATCGATGAAATACGGCTTGCTGTGAACCGGGATCGTTGCCACGACTGCATTCTTCTCGGCGTCGATCACGCTGACCGAATTGCTGGCCGTATTCACAGCATAGATCTCGTTCTTCGCCGGATTGGCCGCAATACCCGTAGGACTATTGCCGACGCGGATCTCACGGTCCTGCCGCAGATTCACCAGGTCGAGAACGGTGACAGTATTACTGCCGCCGTTCGTGACGTACGCATATTCGCGATAATCGGTTGGGTACTGAGGAAAGTCGTGCCGCCTGCACGCCGACAGCGGAAGCAGCAACGCAAAAAGCGAAAGCAACGCGGCCGCACGTCTTCCATCCACGGCGGAAAGAAGACATACAACTCCCATGGCTTGCGAGATAGGCCGCATCCGTCTAGCGGGAAGCAATGCTTTCGGTAATCTGGATACCGCGCGGCACGTTGCGGCGCAGGACTGGGGCAATCTGCGAAGTTTCATCCATCAACTGGACAAACTGTTCAGGGTAAAGCGACTGCATTCCGTCGGAGAGCGCTTTTTCCGGCTGGTGGTGCACTTCCACAATCAGCCCATCGCATCCTACCGCCACTGCTGCGCGGCTCATGGGGATCACTTTGTTGCGCTTGCCCGTGCCATGGCTCGGATCGACAACAATCGGCAGATGGCTCAGGCGATGAACGGCGGGGACGATGCTCAGGTCGAGCGTGTTGCGGGTGTGGTCGGCAAAGGTGCGCACACCGCGCTCGCACAGAATCACCTGGTAGTTGCCCTCGCTCATGATGTATTCCGCCGCCATCAGGAACTCTTCGAGCGTCGCCGCAATGCCCCGCTTTAGCAGAACGGGTTTGCGCTTCCGCCCCGCTGCCTTCAGCAACGAATAGTTCTGCATATTGCGCGCGCCGATCTGGATCACGTCGGCATATTTGTCGACCAGCTCCAGCACCTCGTTATCGATGGCTTCGGTCACAATCCGCAGGCCGAATTTATCGCGAATCTCGGCCATGATCTTGAGCGCTTCCTCGCCCAGCCCCTGAAAGGCGTAGGGAGAAGTACGCGGCTTGTAGGCTCCTCCGCGAAAGAACTGGGCACCCGCCTTCGCAACCTGCTCAGCCACGGCAAAGGCCTGCTCGCGCGTCTCAATCGAGCAAGGGCCGGCAATCATGGCAAGATCGCGTCCGCCCACCGAGGCATTCGTCCCGGGAAAGTGAATGACAGTATCCTCTTCCTTCACATCGCGGCTCACAAGTTTGTAGGGCTTGGAGACGCGGATAACCTCCGCCACGCCCGAAAGCTCTTCGATGTTGCCGCGGTCAATCTCCCCCTGGTTGCCGGTAATGCCAATGGCTGTACGCTGCGCGCCGGGCAATGGGTGGGGACGAAAGCCTAATTGTTCAATATGTTCGCAGACCGCCTGGATTTCCTCCGGCGTGGCCTGTGCTTTCATGACGACGAGCATGGATGCGGCCTTTCTTTAACCTTTAAGTGTATCCGGCGGCAGCAACGGAAGCAATGCGCCCTTGGAGATGCAAGTCTCACTCTCTCAATCGCTTGTAAGCGTAATGAGGAATTGCGATAAGGATTTCGTAAAGAAGTTATAAAGATTATGAGCCCATCCGAAACTTTTTTTCAGGAAACCTGTCTTCGGTATGAGAGAGGCAAAAAAACACTCGAAAGTGTTTGGCTTCTTCAATAGCAGCAAACCCTCCTCGGACAACGAGGTCGCCGTAAGGCAGCCTCGTTGTTTTTTTTCGCAAAATCAGCCGTTATTCTGACGACCGAAGGGAGGCAGTTTCTCACCAAGACGCCTTATTCGATGCGCGTAGCCGTCAGCTCCATCTGAACCTTGCCTTTGCCCTGCAAATCGTCGGAAGAAAAAATGACGCTGGGTTTTCCAAGAGGAACAAGAACGCTCGCCTGCCAATGGTTCTCGCGCACCACAGGAGTAGTGTTGGAGTTTCCCGTCTCCATTGCCAGGCTGCTGATCTCGGCGGTGACTCCCAGCGCAAGCTTGCCGTCCATTTCGTGGGCGCTTTTGCAATCGATGTTCACGCCGATGTCGAGATACTGAATTTCCCCTTTATCGTTCGTCTTGATCGGCACTCTGGTCCCGGTGCGAATCTGCTCTGGGTTGTGATCGTCGGCAATGCTCGTGGAATAGACGCGGTTGTTTGTAATTTTCCCGCTCGAGTCCACCTCCTGCACCGTAAAGAGCAAACGATAGAACTGTGGCGCCGGGTTGGAACTCTTTCCCGCGTCCTGCTGCGCAAAGAGGCGCGCAGACCCGGCAGTGAGAGCAAGCACGAGACAAATGAGAATCGATTTCCGCATAGTAGCTCCTGGATTATGGATTGGTAGTTGCGCTAATGGGCGCGATGTTTAACTCCGCAATGTGCAAAGGCATGCCTGCTTGCTGTTGCGTTTGCACAAGATCCTGCTGCATCTCCGGAGAAGTGTGATCGGCCAGATTGACGAGCAACCGTTCCTGCTCCGTCAATGGAGCCGGAGCAGGGAACTGGTCGAGTTTTGGCAACGTCCGCGTCTGGCTGCGCACCGCCGGATCACGAACCCTTTCCATCCTCGGCCTCGCTACGACTGGCGCATGAGCAACAGGCGCTGAAGGGGTAATGACTGCGGTCACTGTGGGCCGACGTGCAGGTTCAGGCTGCCGCAGAACCGCAATCGCGATCAGCAGCAGACAAGCGAGCGCCGGCGCCGCGATACCAAAACCTAACCACCGGCTCCGCTTCCTTCGCTGACCCTCCACCGTCGCCAGTACCCGCGCCGTGAGTACCCGGGGATGCCCCGCATCACCAGGATCGGCATAAGCAGCCAGCGCCTGCTCAAATTTCTCTTCGAAATCAGAGTCGTTTTGCGGCATAGTTCCTCCCTTCCAGGGCTGTCAGTTTTTCGCGGAGCAGCTGCCGTGCGCGCAGGATCCGCGTACGCACCGTCCCTTCCGGAATATTCATAACCACGGCAATCTGGCTCGACGTCAACTCCTGAATCGTCGAAAGCGTCAGCGGTTGGCGCAGCTCTTCTGGCAGCCCATCGATCAGGCAATGGACTTTGCTCTGCCAATCGGCATCCGACACCAACTGCTCCGGACCTGGAAGTGGGGAAGCAACTTCCATCTCTACCTCTGAAGAAACATGTTGTTCCGGCAAGCGGTCGATGGCCATGCGCCACGCGACGCGCGCAAAATAAGCCTTTTCGTCGCGCACATCGCGCCATCTCCCATTCCTGTAGAGCTTCAAGAAAGCCTCCTGCACCACGTCCTCGGCATCATGGGCGTTGCGCAGCACGGCATACGCCACGCGAAAGACAAGGCGGGACTGCCGCTGCACACAGGCCGCGAACTCCACCTCATCCCGCTGCGCCAAGTTGGCTCAACTCTCCCATTCACACGCAAAGACGGCAGGGAAGCGCAGCCTGTTCAGATATTTTTTAAAGTGGTTTTGGCTCTGTTGCTATCCATTCCATGAGTGGCATGAAATTGTCATCCCGAGCGAAGTGAAACGAAGCCGAGGGACTTGCAGTTTCCAGGCATTAGCAAAAAAGGGGTGCCCCATCCTTTCGCGCAGTTGGCGAAAGGGTGGGAAGCGATCCCGCCAGCACCAGGCAGCAGCGAAACATCCCCGCAAATGTCATCCCAAACGAAGCCGAGGACCTGCAGTTTCTTTTCTCTGCGAGGTGTGAAATCCCGGTGTTTCTCTCAATGAGGAGTGTTCGAAGGGGGCGTCAGCCCCTGAGGTATGTTCTAGCTCTTACGCGCTTTCCATTTCGCAACAACGTACGCAAGATATCCAAGCTGGATCACCCACGCTGCGGTATAGGCCAGCACAAGATGGCGATGAAACATCGGATTCACAATCATGATCCCGTCACTTCCAGCGCGCGCAGCGCGGCATTCTGTTCAGCTAGCTGATCGCGGTACGCAATGCCGTAGCGGAAGGTGACAATCAGAGCACCCCACGCCAGCCACGCCGCCAGGTTCCACCACACAGCAGGAAACATGCTGGGATCGAGTCCGGCATTCGGCCCGCCAAAAAAGACGGGAGCCGGATGCTGTGTCCGCCACCACCGCGTCGACATATAAACAATCGGCACATCCGCATAGCCGAAGATGGCCATCACCGCCGCCAGCGTCTGCATCTGTGGACCGGCAGCAAAGCGCCGCAGCAGCAGGTAGGCCACATAAATGAGGTAGAGCACCAGCGTCGAAGTCAGCCGCTCATCCCACGTCCACCAGATGCCCCATACCGGCCGCGCCCAAAGCGATCCCGTAACGAGCCCAACCGTGCAGAACACAACCCCCATCTCCGCCGCCGCGACGGCAAGCGCATCGGCCTTCATTGCGCGATCAGTATTTCGATTCCGGTAAGCGAGATAAACAATCGAAGCGCCGAGGTTGATGGCGAAGAAGACACTCATCCCGCACCAGGATCCAATGTGGTAGTAAAAGATGCGCTGAATTTCGCCCTGCGTTTGATCCGGTGGTACGACGAACATGGCGACATGAAAGGCCTGGGCAAGCAAGCCGAGCGTAACGACAACCCACAGCCAGCGAAACAGCTTCATTCCTGATCCTTATTCGGGATAAAAGTACCCCTCAGTGTATCGCGTCCCGCAGGCTCAGCGTCGGTACGTTACCACAACACTGAAATTGGCAGACTATCCGTTCCAATGACTCACAAGGTGCATCACGAAATGAGTCGCGAAGATAATCGCCGACAGCAAAATGCCCAAGGCCATCGGCCTCTTCTTCTGCCAAAGCTTCACGGCTCCGACAACGAAAATCGTTTCCGGGATAGCAAACACAATGACCCACGCGGCCCACGGCACCCCTCCAAATTCCAGCACCGGAAAGAAATGAAGCGACACCTGCAGAAGACCGAACGCACAGAAGGCCAGCGCGATGGCCATTGCAACACCTAATAGAAGTCCGGCAATTTCTTTCCCGAGGTCTTTCATCGTCAGTTCCTCCTTATAACCGGAATATTTCTTGCACCATGCCTTCAGACCACAACTGGAATATCTGAAAATTGCGGTCGTGCTTCCCATCGCCCAAAACAACGCGGCCCAATCTCCTTCGATAAAATCCAGCTCCCGCAGCATCGCGTTGGCCCAGTCCCGGCATTCGTCCGGAGCATGCCGTGCAACGGCGCGCAGCACTCTTATGGCCAGCCTGCGAGCTGCCGGCATCAGTTCTTTACCTCGCTCCATGCCGGACGTCTCAGCCCTTCCGTCAAGCGCGAGGGCCGATGCTCCCGCACAAACTGCAAACCGTCCGAGGTAAGCCTGTATAAGTGTCGCGGCGGTTTGCCGATCTCCGCAGCCTCCCAGGCCGTATCCAGCAGCTTCCGGTCCGCCAGACGCATGAGAATCGGATACAAGGTGCCGGACCTCAACCCTGTATTACGGCTGAGGTCGTACCCATATTTCCAGTCCATCGGGTCTTGAAGAAAAGCATCGAGAATCTGCAGTGTTTGCGGCGACAGACGCATTTTCATGCCGCGAACTCTATATATGTAGATATTTCCCTGTCAATGTCTTTTTGGACTATCTTGCACGTCTAAGTGTTTTGTGCTGTAGGGGTAAATTTTCCTACTTCACAATTGTCAGCGAAAGGGAGTAAATTAGCTCGCCATGGCAGTCACTACCCTCATCATCGGCATCATTCTTCTTGGAATTGGGCTCCTGGGCCACACCTTTTTCACGCGCCAAAAGCGCACACTGCACCCTGACGAGCATAAGGCCCGCAGGTGGGTCGTTACGATCGGCTCACTTGTTGCAGGGCTCTGGCTTGTAGCCTTTTCCGCGGCGCAGCTCCTGCATTACTATCGCGGACACTAAGAGGATTCGACGCCCGCCTGCGGCCTCTTCAGGTCGTCAGGAGTCGTGTCTTCAACAGATAAGCGAGGTCATAAGAACCGCTGTATGTTCGCTCACGGACAGCCATGTGCGAATACGGACGGGTATCTCCGGGACCTGCGGCCCAATCGAGATGACTAACGCATCCTGAATCAAGTACTTGACGGATCGCTATTTCTGGTGCTCCACGTGCACATCACTTCCGTGTAAACCATCGCGGAGGCAGCAATGCACGCGTTCCTGCAAGATATCCGCCAAGCCGCACGCCAACTCCGCAAGTCTCCAGGATTTTCTCTTACTGCCTTGGCAACACTGGCGCTCGGTATCGGCGCGGTTACATCGGTCTTCAGCGTTGTGCATTCGGTACTGCTCAATCCCTTTGCTTTTCGCAATCCCGACCAGCTTGTCATCGTGCGCGAGACCGTGCAGGAGATCGAGAGCACCGGCCACGTGGTGCCCGTCAATTATCTGCACTACGAGCGATTGCGCGCTGGCACGAAAACATTGGAAGACGCAGCCATCTTTCAGGATTTTGGCGCCAGCGTTGCCATCGACGCGGACCATCCTCATATTCTCGGCGGCCTGAAAGTCGCGCCCAGCTTCTTTTCCATCCTCGGCGTTCAACCAATTTTGGGGCGCGCCTTTACCCCGGAGGAAGCTACCGATGGGCATAACCAGGTTGTCATGCTCAGCTATGAGACGTGGCAAAGGTTGTTTCATGGCGATGTTGCCGTGCTGGGCCACACTTTGCGAGTCGGAGGAGAGCCCCAGACGATCATCGGCGTGCTTCCAGCCAGTTTTCGTTTTCCATCGGTAGCACTGGGGCCGGACTTTCCGGCAAATGCTGACAAGGGCGGCGGGGCAAGGACGTACGAGATTTTCAACCCGTTTGTGCCGTATGCATGGGACAAGAGCAACGACATTTTTAACTATGATTACTCGGTACTGGCACGCTTGAGGCCGGGCGTCACGTTGGCGCAGGCGCGCGCCGAGCTGGACGGCCTGCAAAAAGCCCACACTCTCACGGCCCATCTTCCCGTGCACCTCGGCATCGCTGTTCAACCCTTTGCGAAGGACATCACCGGCGGCGTAAGCACCGCTTTGTGGCTGCTCTTTGCCGCCGTCGGCGCAGTATTGCTTATCGCATGTGTGAATCTTGCCAATCTCCAGCTGGCTCGCGCCGTCTCGCGGGAGCGCGAAACGGCAGTGCGCTCCGCACTCGGAGCCAGCAAAGCGCGCCTCTTACAGTCCCGGTTTGCCGAAAGCGTGGTGCTTGCAGTTTTCGGAGGCGCAGCGGGTACTTTCATCGCCGAGCTGGGCGTGCGGTTATTTGTCACTGTCGCGCCTGCAAATATTCCGCGCATTCAGGAAGTGCATGTAGACTGGCCGGTCCTGCTCTTCGCCGCAGGCCTTTCCGTGATCACTGCAATTCTCTTCGGCACTCTGCCCGCACTGCGTTCCTTGCGCGTGCAGCCGCAGCAGGCAATGCAAAACACCACAGCCCGCGCCGCCAATCCTCGCGAAGGCGCGGCCACCCGCAATCTGCTGGTAGCTGCCGAAGTAGCCTGCACCATCGTGCTGCTGATTGTGGCTGCGTTGGTGATCCGCAGCTTCGCCCACGTCTTGAATCAGGCGCGCGGATTCGACTCCAGTCACGTGACGGTGGCGCAGGTCGATCTTTTCTCTCCTCCGTATGGGCAATCGCAGCCGAACTTCCGGGGAGCACAGATCGCCTTCATCGAGCGCGCGTTGGATAGTCTGCGGCAGATACCCGGCGTGCAGTCCGTAGCCATGACCAGCGTCATGCCGCTGACCGGCGATTACTGGGTGGACGGCATCGTGCGTCCCGATCACCCCCTGCCGCCGGCACAGGAGCCCAAGGTAAATATCCGCTGGGTTAGTCCGGACTATTTCTCCGTCATGCAGGTTCCCGTGATCGCCAGCCGCAGCCTGACCTCCGCTGACAAAGACCATCCCGATCGCGCCGTCATCTCGCAGGCGGCGGCGCGAGCAGCATGGCCTGGCGAAGACCCGATAGGGAAGCAGTTCAATGACCCAACAGGACAGGCGAAAATAACCGTGGTTGGCGTGGTAGCCGATACGCGCACCAACGGCTTAAAGCAGGTAGCCAGCATGGTCTATCTTCCTTTCTGGAATTTTCCGCCGTGGCAGGTCTCGTTCCTCGTTCGCAGTTCACTGCCCACTGCAACACTGGCTCCCGCCATGCGCCGCGAGATATGGAATGTCGATCCCGAGGTGGCCATCCCCACGCTGAAATCGATGGACGATCAGGTCAGCGACTCCGTCGCGCTCGAACGCTTCCAGACGCTGCTGCTCGCAAGCTTTGGCGTAGCTGCCCTGCTGCTCGCCCTGCTCGGAATTTACGGGGTTCTCTCCTACTCCATGCAATTGCGCCAGCAGGAAATGGGCATCCGCATCGCTCTCGGCGCAGACCGGTCGAATCTCGTGCGGCTGGTGATGCGCCAGGCTGCCTATCCAGTGGCGGGTGGGCTATTTGCAGGCTTGGCGTTGGCGATGCTGGCAACACGGGCCGTCGAGAGCCTGCTCTACGAAACAAAACCTGCCGACCCACTGGCCATGCTGGCCAGCTGCACTCTTTTGCTCCTGACTGCGTTCCTTGCCGTTTTGATCCCAGCATTCCGCGCGGCAAAGGCCGACCCGGCCAGGATGCTCCGGGCCGAATAGAGAAAAATGGCCCAAATTGTACGGGCCTGAAACTATTTGTTTCCCTGCGGAGTCTCTAGGAGAGACGAGACAGGCCTCACGACTCGCCACGGTTGTACATGGAAGTCAGTACCGCTCACTGAGACGCGAATTATCCTTCGCGTGGGCGCCATGGACTACCGGGGGTATCCGGGAAGTCTCGTTATTTCAGGGATCTATGGAAAGATAAGCTTATCTTGGAAAAAGCCATATTTCCAGAATGAACCATAAGTTTGACGAAGAACAAACTGTCTCCCTCTAACCGGACAGTTAAAACGGAATACTCAGACGGCCATCCTGCCGACGAAGGGTTTCCCGGTCGAGTTGCAAGCATGTAACTCGCCTCCCACGGCAGCCGCGCATTGCGTTGCGGCTGCCGATTTTTCCGCGAAAAAGTCAGGCTCTGTTGCTATCCATTTCATTTGTTGCTTGAAACTCAATGAATGGCTCGAAATTGTCATCCCGAGCGAAGCCGAGGGACTTGTGCATAGTGTATGGGATCCCGATGCGGTTTACGGCTGTCCGCTGAAATCGACTGGAAGCGCGCGCCCTTGGCTGCTGCTTTCACGCGCAATCTCAATCAGGCGAGTGGTGCGCCACGCCTGCTCCGGCGTCACCGCGAGCTTGGCCTTGCCTAGCAGCGCATCCCGCACATTGGCATAGAGACCGCGATAGTCGCCCACCTCGGTTTCCACGTTCTCTGGCTCCGCATTCTCGAGATACAGCTTGCCCCACGCTGCTTCCGGCTCCGTGCCAAATCCAGGAGTAGCGAAGGTAGCGCCGCCCACCAGCGCCGCCTCCTGTGGATCGAGGCCGAACTTTACGAAGCTGCCTTCCGTGCCGTGCAGGGTAAAGCGGGCCCCCGGCGCTTTGGCAATCATCGTAGCGCGCAGATAGGCCGTGAACCGCGGATAAAAGAGGGTAATGTCGAACGCATCATCGGCCGCCCCGTTATCGCGTTGCGTCCGTACGCTGGCGAAAAGGCTCTCCGGCTTGTCGAAGAGCGTCAGTGCCTGATCGATCAGATGCGATCCCAGGTCGAAAAGTGTTCCGCCGCCCGGACCGCCGCTCTCGCGCCACACTTCGCGTCGCGGCTGTGGACGGAAACGGTCGAAATGCGATTCGTAGGTAACCAGACGCCCCAGCTCGCCGCTGACTAATACCTTCTCGATCGTCTTGAAATCGCCATCCCACCGGCGATTCTGATAGACCGTCAGCAGCCGCTTGCGCTCGCGGGCCAGGTGAATCAGCTTCGCCGCTTCCTCCGACGTCAACACGAATGGCTTGTCGACTACAACATCGCGATCGGCACGCAGACACTGCTCGGCCACCTCAAAATGAGAAAAGCTCGGCGTAGCCACCACCACAAGCCGAATGCTTGCATCGGCCAGAAGCTCCTCAATCGATCGATAAATCGGAACGTGAGGATAGGCTTTGGCCGCCTCATCGCCCTTCCGTTGTACGATCGCCGCCAGCTCCAGCCCCGGCGTAGCGGAAATCACTGCGGTATGGAAGATCCTGCCGGCAAGGCCAAATCCAATAACTCCAGCGCGAATTGTATCTGTCACGGTTACGTATCCTCAATGAAGGTGAACGCACCCATTCTCGCTGGAACGGAGCAACTGCGCAACCCGACCTATTCAGCTTCAACGAGCGCCGGTTTGTTCCTCTCCCGCTCCATCAGCACAATCAACGTGCGTCCTTCCAGGCGAACCCGCCGCCGCGCCGTCGATTTCTTAAAGGGCGTTTCGATATGGCTGGTATTCAGAATGCACTGCCATACTCCATCCTGCGGTGGCGCGGGCAGCGCGAAGTTAACCGGCTCATGGTACGCATTGAGCAGCAGCAGAAAAGAGTGGTCTGAAATGCTGTTGCCCAGTTGATCGGTCGCGTCCAACGTGGCGCCATTCAGCATCATGCCCAATGTACGTACCCAGCCCGAGTTCCAGGCTCCTTCACTCAGCTCTTTGCCATCCGTGCCAAACCACGCAATGTCGCGCTCAGCCGAGTGATGAATCACCCGGCCCTGAAAAAACTTCCGCCGCCGTAAATTGGGGTGCTCTTTCCTGAACGCGATCAGCCGACAGGTAAAGTCGATCAGCAACTCCTTCTCCTCGCTCGGAGTCCAGTCGTACCAGCTGATCTCATTGTCCTGGCAATAAGCGTTGTTGTTGCCCTTTTGCGTGCGTCCCATCTCGTCTCCGCCAGAGATCATGGGAACGCCCTGCGAGAGCATCAGCGTCGCCAGAAAATTCCGCATCTGGCGCTCGCGCGCGCGAATAATATCGAGGTTGTCCGTCGGCCCTTCGGCGCCCATATTCCAGGAAGCGTTATCGTTCGTGCCGTCCTGATTGTTTTCGCCATTCGCCTCGTTGTGTTTATCGTTGTAGCTCACCAGGTCGCGCAGCGTGAAGCCATCGTGCGCTGTGATGAAATTGATACTGGCATAAGGCCGGCGTCCATCATGCTGGTAAAGATCGCTCGATCCCGTGAGACGATAACCAACATCTGAGAGCTGTCCGTCGTCGCCCTTCCAATAGCGCCGAAGCGTATCGCGATATTTGCCGTTCCACTCCGCCCATTGCACCGGGAAGTTGCCGACCTGGTAGCCGCCTTCTCCCACATCCCATGGCTCCGCGATGAGCTTTACATCCGCAAGCGTCGGGTCCTGGTGAATGATGTCGAAGAAGCCGCTCAGCCTGTCCACGTCATGCAGTTCGCGCGCAAGCGTAGCCGCAAGATCGAAGCGGAAGCCGTCCACATGCATCTCCGTCACCCAGTAGCGCAGCGAGTCCATGATGAGCTTCAGCACCTGCGGATTGCGCACATTCAGGCTGTTGCCGGTGCCGGTGTAATCCATGTAGAAGCGCGGATGATCCGCCATCGTGCGGTAATACGTCAGGTTATCGATGCCTTTCAGTGAGAGCATCGGTCCCAGTTGGTTGCCTTCCGCCGTGTGGTTGTACACCACATCCAGAATCACCTCGATGCCTTCGCGATGCAGTGTCTTCACCATCGCCTTGAACTCTGCCACCTGGTTGCCCACATCGCCAGTCGAACAGTAGCGCCCATGCGGAGCAAAATAAGCGAGCGTGTTGTATCCCCAGTAATTCTTCAGCCCTTGCTCTATCAGGCGGCTGTCGTTTACGAAGTGATGGACCGGCATCAGCTCCACCGCCGTCACTCCAAGCCGCTTCAGGTGGCGAAGGCTCGCAGGCGAGGCAAGTCCGGCGTAAGTGCCGCGCAAAGGCTCCGGCACATCCGGATTCTGAATGCTGAAACCGCGTACATGCGTCTCGTAAATAATGGAGTCGGAGAGTGGTGTGCGCAGCGGCCTGTCCTGCTCCCAGTCAAAGTAGGGATTCACCACAACACTTTTAGGAATTCCCCGCGCGCTATCCCGTTCGTCAATGTGCAAATCGGCATCGTCGCCGCCGAGCACATAAGGGAAAATGGCCTGCGACCAATCGACGCGGCCCGTTACTGCCTGCGCATACGGATCGACCAGCAGCTTTGCTGGATTGAAGCGCTGGCCTTTCTCCGGCTCCCACGGTCCATGCACGCGATATCCATATCGCTGCCCCGGTTGAATCCCTGGCAGATAACCATGCCACACAAAGGCGGTGATTTCCGGCAGTGCAATTTTTTCTACTTGTTCGCCGTCCTCGTTGAAGAGGCAAAGTTCAACACATGTCCCTTGCTCAGAGTAGATGGCAAAATTTACGCCTGTTCCGTCCCATTTGGCGCCCAGCGGGTAAGGCTTGCCTGGGAGAAGCGTCATTGGCATAGGCAAATTCTCTTTCTGCTGATTGTGGTTGGTTCGTAGTTTCCCACTATCAGAGGCGCATGCGGCTGGAAACGTTGCCAGCCGTGGTCTTACCTTTTCCGTCGCGCAAACTTTAACCCTGACCAGCGCGTATCCACGGAGCAGACTTTATAGTCAACAAAGCCGCGCCCCAGGCCCAGTTCGCGTACATTGTTCTCGTTGAAATCTCGATGCTGATTTGCCGCTTTCTTAGGATAAATGATCCAGAACGAAGCGCCTTCGGGCAGCTTCGATTGGGCATGATCGACCGCGGCATCCAACTCGCGCAACGCATGCACAACGTAAAGAACCAGCTGTGTGCCGTCAACGATGCGTGAACTCAGCGACGCGCCCTCCGGCAGCTCGCCGATAATCTCTTCCAGCCCGTCTTCAGCGCCGCCGATCAGCGCTACTTTCATGTTTGCGGCGATGCCCAGCTTCTGCGTCAGGCTGGACCGATTCCACCGCTCCATGTGCGGTACTGGACGCACAGGCTCAATCGGAGGCGAAGCCATGGCTCGTTTCAGCGCGGGCGTAATTTTTTCCCATAGGGTGAATACGGCATCCGGCAGCTCGGAGCGCAGCCGCGCCACTTTCTCTTCCACGCCACCGGCAAAAACAATCGGAAGATGACGCGTCGTTTTGCTGCCGCGTAAGACGATGGCAACCTCGCGCCCATGGGACGGCAAGCGATCGAGATCGATGACGACGACATCAGGATTGACAGCACGAAAGTGGCTCACAAATGCGCTTGTGCCACGCAAGCTGGATGCGTCCACCCGATACCCGAGCCTGGCAATCTCAGCGGAGCGCTGCTCTGCCAGCTCGTCATTCCAGCACACCAGGCGAACCGTCTGCGTCGCGTCATGTCTGTGCTTTTCGGGCATATGCTTTCAAGCCGAAACGCGAAGCTCAGTCTCTTCCTGTTCCACAATCTTTTCGGCCGCAAACGGCAGAAAAATACGGAAGACAGTTCCATGCGTCGGCTGCTGCCGCGACCGGACCTGAACGAATCCCTGGTGTTTGCTGAGAATTTCCTGGCTGATCCAAAGTCCCAGCCCGGTCCCGGTCATGCCTTTTGTCGAAAAGAATGGCTCAAAAATATGATCCAGAATTTTGCGGTCCATGCCCGGCCCGGTGTCGGCTACCACAATTGATATACCGCGTTGGCCGGTCTTCCACTGCCGTCCTATGCAGGTGCGTAAGATCAGTTTGCCGCCATCTCCCTGCATCGCGTCCACCGCATTTCCCACCAGGTTGGCGAGTACCTGGCGAATCTCTCCATCATGCGTAACGATGCTGGGAATATCGCCGAATTCACGCACTGCGCAAATATTCTGTGCCCGCATGCGAATGTCGTAGAGCGCAAGCACCGTTTCAAACAGGTCATGGATGTTTGTCTCCGTCGCTCGGGTGCTCTGCCGGTAGAAGCGCAGCGTCTGCGTGGTGATGTGCGTCACGCGATTCAGCTCATGCTGCGCCAGTTCCAGATATTGGCGCGCCTTATCGTCCAGCTGGCATTGATGCAGCAGGTACATGCAGTTCGTCACGGCTTCCAGCGGGTTGTTGATCTCATGCGCAACAGACGCTGCCAGACGGCCGGCCGCAGCCAGCTTCTCCGTGTTGCGCAGCACCTGATGGCTGCGTTTCTGTTCCGTGAGATCGACCAGGAATGCCGCGATCTGACGCTCCTGCGGCGAAGCCTCTGGGTTCAACACCGCCGCGCCGATCAGAACCGTCACCGTGGTACCGTCCCGTTTCAGGCACTCGAGCTCATAATTCTCACCCTGGCCCGAAGACCAGATATGCAACAAGGATTCCGGAGTGTCCTCCGTCGTAAGCGAGCAAATCCGGTCCAGCGTGACGCTGCCGTCTTCAATCTCACGCTGCGAATAACCCAGCAGGCGCTCAACAGCCTCATTGGCATACACCACACGTCCGCGCATGTCGCTGATCAGCAGCGCCAGAGGCATGCCCTCCACCAGCCGATGAAAGCGTTCTTCGCTCGACCGCAGAGCTCGTTCCGCAGTGCGTTTCCGGTGACGCTCTTCAGCTTCCTTCAGTTCGCGTTCAATCGCCGGAACAAGCCGTGCGAGATTCTGCTTGGAAACGTAGTCATGCGCCCCGGCGCGCATCGCTGCGACTGCGGTTTCTTCCGACACCGCGCCCGACATCATGATGAAAGGAACGTCGTACCGTGTGTTTTTGAGGAGCCGAAGCGCTTCCGGCGCGCTGAATGTCGGCAGGGTGTAGTCGGCCAGAATGATGTCCCAGCCTTCCGCCAGTTGCTCCAAAGTCTCGACCATCGCGTCGGCGGTTTCTACCCGCGTGATCTGCGGCGTGTAGCCGGCCCGGCGCAGGTGCCGCTCCAGAAGAAACGCATCGTCGGCGTTGTCTTCCACCAGCAGTACGCGCAGCGATTTAACCGTTAGTTGCTGTTCGGCGGACATTCGTTTAGCACCAGCCAATACATCCCAAGCTGCCGCGTTGCCTCTGCAAATTCAGTAAAGTTCACCGGCTTGCGGATATAACTGTTCACGCCGAGCTTGTAGCTGCGAACAATATCGCTTTCCTCATCCGAGGACGTCAAAATAACGACCGGCAGCATCTGGGTACGCTCGCTCTCGCGTATGCGACGCAACACCTCAAGGCCGTCGATCTTCGGAAGCTTCAAATCCAGGAGGATGACCTGCGGCAATACCGCGTTCGGACCATCGGAGAAGAGCGCTTCAATCGCTTCTTCTCCATCCCGGGCTATCTTGATCTCGTTTACGATGTTCGACTTGCGCAATGCGCGAACAGTTAAAAGCTCGTGGTCCGGGTCGTCTTCCACCAATAAAATAACGCGCTGATTTTCGAGCATATCTCTCTCTATCCTAACGTAAACAGGAAGGTCGCACCGTCGCCGACTGCGCTTTCCGCCCGCGTCTTACCGCCATGCCTGCGCACCACCCGCGACACCGTCGCCAGACCAATGCCTGAGCCCTGAAAGTCCCGGTCGCCGTGTAAACGCTGAAAGGCGGTGAAGAGCTTTCCCGCATACTGCATATCGAATCCGGCGCCATTATCGCGCACAAAAAACTCGTTTGTCTCAGGGGACTGGCCGACGTCGATCACGGCAACCTCTTTCTTGGCGGTGAACTTCACAGCATTTCCCAGCAGGTTCGCGAGCGCTACTCGCAATAAGCGCGGATCTGCATCCGCACGCATTCTCGGCTGGATGCGAAGGGTCAGGTTGCGGGTGGGGTTCTGCTGTCGCAAATCGGCGGCAACCTCTTCCGCCAACGCCGTGACATCAATGTCCTCTCGTGTTAGCTCTGCTCGTGTGATGCGTGAAAGCTGCAGCAGGGCATCGATAAGCTGGCCCATTTTCTGCACCCCGGCGCGAATACGGCGCAGGAAATCGCGCGCCTCCGGCGTCAACTGTTCGCCATAATCCTCTTCGAGCGCTACGCTGATGCCGTCCACGCTGCGCAATGGCGCGCGCAGGTCATGGGAAACCGAGTAGCTGAAGGCCTCGAGTTCACGATTGGTCGCCTCCAGTTCGGCCGTGCGCTGCCGGACCCGCTCTTCGAGCTCCGTGTTGAGTGCCTGCACCTCTTCAGCACTGGCCTCGGCCAGCCTGCGTGCTTCGCGCTCCGCTTCATAGGCATTCACACGAGCCAGCGATAGCGCAATCCGGTCCGCCACCACCGTCAGCAGCTGTTGGTCGGTATCTTCAAACGCGTTTGCCGCCCTGCGTCCCGCCATCAGAATACCGACCACGCGGTCAGAGATCGTCAGTGGCAGCACCAGCACCGCGTGCATCTCGCGGCTTAATCCGTCCAGCGGCACATGTGCCGCGGACGTGCCCGTGAGCGTGACCACACGGTTTGCGGTCGCCGCCTGGTAAAGCGGATCGGTCGGGTCGAGCTTAATTCGCAGCCCGTGGTTTACCGCGATTCCATTCGCCGCATTCACCTCGATTTCGCCATCGTGCCACATGCAGAGCACAACGCCATCCGCGTGCGCAACAGTCCGTACGCGATCCAGCAACTCGTCCGTCAGCTCCGCCAGCGTGAGCCGCGTCAGCGCGACATCGCTGATGGACTGAAGTTCCTGCAGCCGCTCTGCCACCTCAGCGGCCTTGTAACGCATGGCGCGTTCGCGACTCAGATTGAGAAAAAGCAGGATCAGCAGAACGATGTCCAGCGAGCTTGCGCCAATCAACGTGGCGTCTGCCTTGTTTCGCGCCACCGCCGCCGCCTCTGTGCGTTGCTTTAGAAGGCTCTGCTCCGTGCTTTGCATGGCTGCGCTCAAACTGCGCACGTGGTCCATTTCCGTTTTTCCGGTTCCGGTCAGCACAAATAATCGAATGCTGTTTGTATTGCCTTCGCTGCGCTCCTTAACACCTTCGTCCAGAGTCTGAAGGCGCTGATCGATCACCGCTCGCATCTCGGCAATGCGTCCCTGCTCCTGCGGATTATCCGTAGTCAGCTGCTGAAGCTGGTTCAGCTCCTCCGGCAGCGCTGCTTTCGCCAGGGCATAGGGGGCAAGATAGGTGTCGTCGCCGGTAAGCAAATAACCGCGCGTCCCGGTCTCGGCATCTTTCAGCGAGCCGAGAACCCGTTCCACCGCGTTGATGACCTGCCAGGTGTGCGCTACCCAGAATTGGCTTTGCGTCAGCGTCTCAACAGCTCGATAAGCCACCCACGCATTCAGCGTGACAACAAGAATGGCCCCAAATAATAAGGATGAGATGATGGTCTGACTGGTTCGTGCCTTCATACGAATTTGCTGGAACTAGGATGCTTATGGGCCGATTCTTGCTGTATCGCCACCCGGATCAGCCATCCAGCCTGTATTTCGTCTCAGCCAATTTGTAGAGTGGTCGCCATACCAGCCGGTTGATCGTCACCACCATCAGCGCCATGATAATCGTCGCCAGCAGCAGGACCGGAAAATTCCCCGCATCGCTGGCTGCGCTGATCTGCGCCCCCAACCCAAGCGTATGCAGTGTCTTATCTTTTAAATGAAAATACTCAGCAATGATCGAGGCATTCCATGCGCCGCCGGAGGCCGTCACCATTCCGGTAATCAGAAAAGGGAAGATGCCCGGCAGAATCACCGTCGTCCACCGCTGCAGGCTGGTGAAGTGAAAGAGCGTTGCCACCTCGCGCAGGTCCGACGGAATCGCCATCGCCCCGGCAATCACGTTGAACAGGATGTACCACTGCGTCCCCAGCATCATCAGCGCAACGGCGCCGACGCCCAACCCCGCGCCCAGCTTCATCAATCCCAGCAGGATGACAGGGAAGAGCGCTGTCGCCGGAAACGAAGCCGCAATCTGTGCCAGCGGCTGCGCAATCCGCGCCAGCTTCGGGTTAAAGCCGATCGCCACGCCCGTAGGAATCGTCCAGGCAGCAGCCAGCAGCAATGAAACATTCACGCGAAGGAATGTGGTTGCCGCACCTTCCAGCAGCATTCCAAACTCGTTCCTCGGCACCTGTCGCAGCAGCAGGATCGCCTTGAAAGCCGCAAAGCAAATCAATCCCGCGAGCACCAGTACCAGAAGAACTGTAACGAAGGTAGCGCCTTTTGTTTCGCCCTTAGGCTTGAAATCATCGTTTTTCCGCTCGCGCCGCCGCGCAATCGAGCGGTAAAGTTGCTCGCCCAAAGGCGCAAAGGTCCGCTGATGAATGGCACCCAGCACATTTGATTGCCGCAGCGCCGCCAGCACCGGTGATTTCACCCGATCGGCCGCCTCGACGTTCTCAAACTTGAACTTGTCCGACCAGTCAATGATCGGTCGCCAGATCAGCTGGTCCGTGAGCACGATAATCGCCATCATCGTGATCAGGCCGTAGATCATCGCCAGCGTATTGCCCGTCGATGCCGCCGTCTGCAGGTACGATCCCAGCCCCGGCAGCCGGAAATTGCGGTTGCCTACCGGGAACATCTCGCAGATCATCAGGAAAAACCATCCGCCCGCAACCGACACCATCGAATTCCATACCAGGCCGATCGTCGCGTAGGGAAGCTCCAGTTGCCACAGTCTTTGCCACGGCGAGAAGCGGTTGATCGTGCAGGCTTCCAGCAGTTCCCGCGGAATGCTCTTCAGCGAAGAATAAAAGCTGAAGGCCATATTCCACACTTGGCCAGTAAAGATCAGCAGAATCGCGCCAAACTCAATCCCCAGCTGCCGGCTCGGAATCAGCGACATCATCGCCAGCATCACTCCCGGCAAAAAGCTCAGCACCGGGATCGATTGCAGGATGTCGAGCGTGGCGATCATCAGTGCTTCCACGCGCTTGTTGTAGGCAGCAATGTAGCCGTAGCCCACGGCAAACAGCAGGCTCAGCAGATACGCCACGCCAATGCGCACGCATGAATAAAACGCATAGAGCGGCAGCATCGTCGGAGACTGCGAGATCTCCACCTCCGGCACCGCTCCGCTCAGCCAGTACCGCGCAATCTGCAGCACGGCATAGAAGCCCGCGAGCAGCCCCATGGCCACCGTCAGGTCGAGAAAGAACGGCCAGGAGCGCTCGATGACCAGTGAGCGCGAGAGTGTGTAGCGCATCTTCACTGGCCTTCACTCTCCTCGATGATCGCCGCCGTCTCTTCCGTCTCCGGCAGGATGAACCGCCGCTTCGCCGCGTCAAAGTCGAACAGCTCTGCGTAGCGACCCCAGTTGATCGCCGTCTCCAGTTGCCGCTGCGTCTCCTCCTCGCTGAACTGCTCATCGAGCATGTCGAGGAAGAATTCCTCCGGCACCGTATGGTCCGATTTATTGCTGAGCGCGCGCGAAATCTGCCGCAGCAGCAGCACATGATCCACCGCCGCGACGCGGAACAGCTCCTTCTGCTTCAAAATCTCTGACTCGGCGTATTCGCGCCCCTCGGGTGTGATGGCAACATCGCCTTCTTCCAGCGTCAGGAATCCGAGGAGCTGCGCCGCATCCACAATCGGCAGCAGGTCGTCGATCTCGAAGGCAAGCTCATCGGCCAGCCGATACACATCGATGTGCCCACCGAAATCGATGATGAACTCGAGCAGTCCGGCAATGCCGCCCGGACGCGCATGCGGCAGCATCTCGTATCGCATCGACCGCTGGTCGCGCACCGCGCGCCCGTCGGTGTGCAGGCGCGGCACATCCGGCGTCACATCAGGCCGTGTCAGGACCGTGTAGATGTAGTCCACCAGCTTCGTGAAAGCGGCGTTCTTCTTGTCGCGCGGATGCGGGATGGCCACCTTGAAATCGGTGCGCACATGTCCTGGGTTGCGCCCCAGCACAATGATGCGATCCGCCAGCAGCACGGCTTCTTCAATATTATGCGTAACAATAAAGATGGCCTGCGTTGGAATCGTCTTCTTCTGCCACAATTCCAGCAGCTCACTGCGCAGGTTCTCTGCCGTCAGCACGTCGAGCGCGGAAAACGGCTCGTCCATAAACAGGACTTCAGGTTCAACCACCAGAGCGCGTGCAAATCCGACGCGCTGCCGCATCCCGCCGGAAAGCTCTTTTGGATACGCCGCCTGAAAACCGTCCAGACCGACCGTATCCAGAATCTTCAGGCTTCGCTCCCGCCGCGCTTCCGACTCCACGCCGCGCGCCTTCAGCGGTGCTTCCACATTTTCAAGAACGGTGAGCCAGGGAAAGAGCGCGAAGCTCTGGAAGACGATTGAGACGTTGATCTCCGTCGATTCAATCGGTTTTTCATGCCAGAAGACCTCGCCGCCCGATGGCTTCGACAATCCGGAGAGCATGCGGAGAAGCGTCGATTTTCCCGAGCCGGAAGGCCCAAGCAAAGCGACAATCTCTCCCGGTTGAATGGAGAGGTCCGTTGGGGCAATGACCTGAATGCGGTTCTCGCTCGGTTGAGCGTAAAACTTTTCTACTTGCTGCGCTCGAATAATCGCTTCCGTCATCACCGGGCTCCGTCTACATTTCCTAAAACCTCTGAACGGGGGAATGCTCCGCTGCCAAATCCACTGATTTAGCTGTTTCCGTCCGGACCCGTCAAGCCTTCCGGAACGACGCGCCCGTTCTCGCGTCTAGTCTAAGTAGATAGGATTGCAGGAAGATGAAGCATCCTCCTGCACACAGCGTATCATCCTAGTAGTAGTTTTCGGAGCGATTGATATCTGCCTGCCGTTGGCGGCAACTTTTGTGCAGTCGCAGGTTCCCCCTGCAAGCGTTTTACCTCACTGGAGATAAAGAGAGTCTAAGAATGCACGACAACAATCAGGCGAAGCCGAAAGTTTTAGTGGCAGATGACGAACGAGTCATCGCCGACACCCTTGCCATCATTCTGAATCAGAGCGGATTCGAAGCCACGGCCGTTTATAGCGGCGAGAAAGCGGTGGAAGCCGCCAAGACCCTCAAACCCGACATGCTCATCAGCGACGTCATCATGACCGACCTGAACGGGATCGACGCTGCCATCAAGATCCGCAGCCTGCTCCCGTCCTGCAAAATCCTGCTCTTTTCCGGACAGGCCGCCACCGCCGACCTGCTCGACCGCGCACGCAACCAGGGCCACGAGTTCGAAATCCTCGCCAAACCCGTCCACCCGCAAGACCTGCTGGCCAAACTGCGCAGCTGAAAACAGGACAAAACAGGGCACAGATGGCAGCGTAGAACGCACTCCACCACTAAAAGCTGTCATCCTGAGCGCAGCGAAGGATCTGCTTTTTCTTCACGCTGCCGCAACACTGAACCCTGTGCCGCTTAAACTGCCCTCAAAAGCCGGGTGCCCCATCCTTTCGCGCATTTTGCGAAAGGGTGGGAGAGCACAAAATCACATCTCCCGCCGACCCTCAAGCGCCCGCGTCATCGTCACCTCATCGGCATATTCAATATCGCTGCCCGCAGGAACCCCCGTGGCAATCCGCGTCACCCGTACCTGCGCCGGTTTCAGCATCTCCGCCAGATACCCGGCCGTAGCCTCGCCTTCCACCGTCGGCGAGGTCGCCAGAATCACCTCATCCACATCGCCGCGCGAGACCCGCGCCAGCAGATTACCCGTCCGCAGATGCTCCGGCCCCACCCCATGCAACGGCGAAAGCGTCCCATGCAGCACATGGAAGACGCCGTTGTAGCTGCGCGTCTTCTCAATGGTGCCAATGTTCGTTGGCTCCTCGACCACGCACACCAGCCGCTGATTGCGAGTCGGGCTGGAGCAATATACGCATGGATCGACATCCGTAATATTGTTGCAAACCGAGCAGAGCTGCAGCTTGGCCTTCAGATTGTGAATCGCATCGGCCAGCGCCTCCGCATCCTCGCCGCTTGAGCGCAGGATATGAAACGCCAGCCGCTGTGCATTCTTCGACCCAATCCCAGGAAGTTTGCGCAACTCCTCAATCAGCCGCGCCATCGGTTCCGCAAATCGTGACAAAAACGTAAGCCTCTTCGCTGTTGTAGCAGGTCTCGCCCCGCTTTGCCACGCGCCGGAGCAGGTCAGTGCCGCATCCGCAGAGATTCTTCCTTGACAGGCAATAAATTTGATTTACATTCGGATTTCCCCCAAAACGACGTGCTGTTTATTTCTGGAGCTGAACTCTACTCCACGATCGCTGAAGGAGTCTTCATGAAGAGCAGCATCAGAGCCATAGCCATGGCTGTGCTTCTATCCTGTGCAATTTTGCCGTTGTACGCGCAGCCATCTTCGGATTGTTCTCCGATACCGGAGAAGATCGACAGCTCGCAGATACTGACGATGATCGGTCAGCACAAGTTTTATCTGGCCTGGGAGCGCTCCGCACAATATCAGAGAGATCATGCTCTGCAGACCTTCAACTGGTCGAATTTTCACTCCGATCAGAACTATAGTCAGGCGTTCGATCCACTCTCGAGTGTTCCTCCCGGCGCAGACCGCTTCAGTGCCGAAAAAAAAGACTTCGGCCGTTACGTTTTCAATCGCGGTCCGCTCGATGAAGCCATCTTTCACGGCTCCAACCTCGCCGGCGCAAAATTCATCGGAACCAGTCTCAGAAATGCCTCTTTCGACGGCTGGTCGCGCCCGGACTGCGGCGGTTCTCCCGTGCAGACCGTTCTCATCGGTGCAGAATTCCGCGACGCCGATCTAAGCGGCGCGTCCTTCGCCGGTGCTGACATGACCGGAGTCGTCTTTGAGCCCGCCGCGCTGCCCGATGCCGACGGCATCGCCGACGCGCGGAATCTGGAGCTGATGACCTTCGCGGCCAATCCATCGCCATTGCTCCGCCTGCGCCAGCTCTTCCGCGACGGCGGCTTCGACGAGCAGGACCGCAAGATCGGCTACGCGATTCACCGTCGCCTGGCCGAACAGGAGCTGGAAAAATGCTCACAGAACATCTTTAGCGCCTGCATTACCTTTATCGGCTACCGCTTTGCTGATTGGACCTGCCAGTACGGATGGAACCTCTGGCGGCCAGTCGAGATCGGCTTTGTCGCCTGGCTAGTCTTCGCCCTTATTTTCTTTCTCTTCATGCACCACCCTGGCCCATCCGGGCTCTATCTCGCTGTCGCGACAGGCATCGTACTCGATGAGGACGCCATCAAAAATGCTCCCCAGGTCAGATCGCTTCCCCTTGCCAACGCCCTACATCCAGGGCAGCTCAGCGACTGGGCGCGAAACGAAGCGCGTCTGCTGAAGATAGCCATCTACTTCAGCCTGATCAATGGCTTCAACCTCGGCTTTAAGGACGCCGACATCGGCCGCTGGATCCGCCTGCTACCTTGGCGTGAGTTCGAGTTTCGCGCGTTAGGCTGGTCACGCACGTTCGCAGGAGTTCAGTCGCTCATTACCATGTATCTGGTCGCCATCTGGGTGCTGTGTGTCTTTGGCCATCCGTTCGGCTGATGATCCCGGCGCTTCGCCTGTGATTGTTCGACGAAGCGCCGGACAATCAATCCGCTCTCGTCACCGGCACCTGAATCTCCGTCACATACGACTCATCATCCTGCCGCACCGGCGTCGCGCAGTAGTGATAGAGTTCGCGAAAGGGCCCTGCAATGCGATAGTGGTTGTCTTCCACCCACCGCAGAACATTCTGGTATGCCTCAGTCAACCGGTTGAAGGCGCCATGATGCATGTAGCTGGCTACGGTCGCGCCACCCATCTCATACATGTTGGTCGTGCCATGCGCGGCCAGGGGCTGTTTCAGCAGAAATCCTGCTTCTCCATCCACGTCCCGCTCTTTGTGCTCCATGTCATGCCATATGGCGATCGGCAAACCCAGGTCGCCAGGATTGCCAATCTGATCAATCACCTTCGGGTAAAGTGCACCAACTGCCGGATAGTTCGCCAGAATCTCCCGAACCGACACGATCCATTGCGGTTCCACTTCTTTAATCACAACATCTAAGCTCATCGTAGACTCCTGTTCCATGAATTTGATCAGTGTCTCCAATCGTGCGAGCCGTTCCTGCTCTTCGCGCACGCGGTTTTCCTGCTCCGCCCGCCGCAGCGTTACCATGCCGCGCAGCTCCTGCAGCGTAATGTTCCCCTGCAGTGCCTTGCCGATCTGCTCCAGTGAGAATCCCAGGTCTTTCAGCGCCAGAATCCTGTGCAGCCGCGGTAATTGCTGAGCCGAGTAGTAGCGATACCCCGTCCAGCGATCGACATGGGCCGGACACAACAGTCCAGTCTCGTCGTAGTAGCGAAGCGTCTTGACCGAAATATGCGTAAGGGCGGAAAACTCGCCGATCTTGAACACAGGTCAGTTCTAAGGCCTCCCGTAACAGGAGAGTCAACAGAAGAAATGTACGAAATTTACAGCGTGCTATATACCAGCGTCACAAACTGGTCCGGCGTCAACGATCCTTTGCCCCACGCAGCGTCGAAATCCGCCGTAGGCTTGGCCGCAATCGCCTGCTCCAGAGTCTGACTACCAGACTTCAGCTTCTCCACGCGGGTGGCAATAGTCGCCAGCATATCGCGGTATTTCTGCAGCGCGTCTTTATCGCCCAGCGGAC
>Ga0207035_1035_pt1 | contig 40770 bp, 28 predicted proteins | sample Alteio_BWMinCont_77_FD_153272 | JGI IMG/M metagenome (GOLD analysis project Ga0207035, IMG submission 153272) | Enriched cells from forest soil in Barre Woods Harvard Forest LTER site, Petersham, Massachusetts, United States -... | ecosystem: Environmental > Terrestrial > Soil > Temperate forest >... | reverse complement strand
ATAATAATCAGTAGGACTATTTTTTGTAAATTGTTGATTAGCAGGAACGGAATTATCCCAACCACCCAATAAAGGATCTCCACCAACTATGAAAAGTGTACTAGTTGAAGGAGGTGTAACTAATGGTGGAGGTGCAAAAGGTGTAACCTTAAAGCTAAGCACATTAGAAATTAATACCACCTGGTTGACACCTAAAAATGACTCTACTCTTACCTGCACACTATCAGGTTCAGCTAATGCAAAACCCATATAGCTAGCTAATATAACATTTATTTGTCCCTGAGTAAGCGTTAATCCCAATCCTGGGCTTACCTGGGAAGTATAAATTTTTGAAGGAGTAGCAAAATTATCGCCTATAGTATCAAATTCAACATTATAAAACACATTCTGAGAACTAATACCATCACTAAACTGATAATTGGGGTTTGTCCAGGAAAAAACAATTCCCTGGTCAAGAGAGTCAACCGCAATCAACGGAATTGAATCGCTAAGATTTGCTGTCAATACGGGAGAAGTTCCACTTTGATAATACACTTTAGTCTCTTGCTTCTGGCAGGCAGAAAATAATACTATTACCAAACCAGCAAGAATCAATAATTTATTATTCAAATATTTTTTCATAAAAAATTTATTTATACTTTTCAAAAAATTAATACCCGGGATTTTGTGTAAGATTTGGATTGGAAGCCCTGTTAGCATCAGGAATAGGCAAAAGATTATAATGAGCATCCACTGCAGTGCCCGACAATACACCACCTTTCCATGGCCATATATAAGTTCCTGTAGTTAGTAAGCCATACCTAATTAAATCTGTACGGCGATGCCCTTCCCAATATAATTCACGTCCCCTTTCATCCAATATGTTCTGTAATGTAATACTTGGAAAATCCCATGACCCAGGAGTATTAGGATGACCATAAGCCCTTTCTCTTAATAAATTAAAATAACCCAATGCAGTTGTCATATCTCCACCACTGCCACCACGCAAAATTGATTCTGCGTAAATGAGATACATTTCTGCCAGACGAAAAGCCGGGAAATCATTATCACAGAATGTAGAAGTTGGATCGTCTGTAGGTAAGCCATCTGAACGTATGTTTCGAAATTTTGCTACGTGCAGTCCATTGCTAAAATCACTGGTCGTAGGAATAACAGCCTGAGCTTCGGTTGCCGGAAATACTATTGGAGAACCTGTTGCATCAGTTTGATATGTTGTAAACAAAGCCCTTGTATCAGTGCTTCCGCTTAAATCAGGAAACAAATTAGCAAGCCCGCTGGTAGCCCTATAACCAGCCCAGCCCCCAGCTACCCCATAAAAAAGATTATCTGCCCCGCTAGCGCAATGAACTAAGAAAGTTGAATTACCATAAGCCTGTGTATGCAAACCATCACAATTGATAGCAAAAATAAATTCATCAGTACATTTGTCATTATCTGCTAAAAATAACTGGGGATAATTAGAATGCAATGAATAACCACCACCAATTACTTTACTTGAATAAATAATAGCAGAATCATAATCTTTTGCTGTTGCAGTAGCAGGAGTATAAACAGATGCATTCAAATAAAGGCGTGCAAGAAGCGCCCATTCTGCCCCTTGATCAACCCTTCCATATTCAATTGTTTTAACTGGAGCCAAGTCGCCATCAATGGCGTGTAACTCATCTACAATATAGCGAAACAAATCAGCCCTGCTTATTTCAGGCGGTGTAGCACCAATGGAGCTGGTTTCGGTAATAAAAGTTGATTTGCCAAACAGGTCAAGCATTACCCAATAATTATATGCCCTTAAAAAGCGAGCCTCTGCTCTTGAATTTTTAATATCAGTAGCGTCCTGTCCGGTAATACCATTTGCGGCAAGGTTTGCATCTGTTGCCTCATTTATATATGTATTAATCAACGTAATATTATATATAGGTCTTGCATACAAACCCAATACAAATTTGTCTGAACTGGTAAGTTTAAAATTATGGATGTTATCCAAAACACCTCCATCATTCCATGCTTCTACTGCTTCATCGGTTGGCAGTTCTTCAAAATTGAATAGAGCCCTTATAAAGCCAACCTGAGAACCTTCATCAAGTCCACCCGATATATCAGGAGCACCTGCCGGACCCTGGTCCCCAGATATAGATAATGTACCGTATATTTTTGCCAATACAGATTTATACCCAGCCGCTGTACTATATACAGACACTGATGTAAGGCCATTTTGCGGTGTAAGATTCAAATCTTTAGCGCATGATGAAAAGGTAGCAATCACTACACTTAGTATCACCAGTTTTTTTATTATTTTAAATTTCATATAAAAATTAAATTTTTATTAATTAGAAATTAAGGTTTAATCCTACTGAATAAACACGTGGACGTGGATAAATGTTGTTATCTATTCCATGTGGATCAGAATTTTCAGGATCTAACCCTGAATATTTTGTAATTACAAATACATTCTGCACACTTGCTGATACACGTAACTCGGCTCCATTATGAAAGATCTTACCCACATAATAACCAAAGTTAATATTATCTAACCTAAGATAAGATGCATTCTCTATATAATAATCGGATAAACCCTGGTTGTTATTAAATTTAGTTGACAGATAATTAGCCGACAAATTTTGAATATAAGATAATGGGTTTTCCATACCACCATTACCCTTAAGGTTATCATGATTTGAATTGAAATTATTGTAAAGGTAATTACCCAATGAGCCATGTGCGGCTAACCCCAAACTGAATTTTTTATAGGTGATATCTGTATTTATTCCTAATAAAAAATCCGGGTTAGCTTTTTTAAAGATATAAAGGTCCGAACCATTGATTTGCCCATCCCGATTTGCATCTACGTATAAACCTTCGATTGGAGCACCCGTTGTTGGATTATAAATTTGTTTGTAAACAAGAAAGGAGGACGGGTCGTAACCTACTTTATAAACACCTATTGTTCCTCCGGTACCGCCTTGAATATTACCAACCAAAAATTCACCTACACCACCTAAATCAGTGATCTTGGATTCATTGTAAGAAACATTAAAACCAAATTCCCATGTAATATTTTTATTTTTTACAGGAATCGTGTTTACAGCAAATTCAACCCCTTTGCTTTCCATTGAACCGATATTTTTGTATTCCTGAATATCAAAATTGGATCCGGGGGCAACTGCAACATCCGCAAGTAAATTGGTTGTTTTTTTATCATACACATCTATATTACCAGTTATCCTGTTCTTCAAAAACCCAAAGTCGAACCCAAGATTATAAGTGGTAGTTGTTTCCCATGTTAAATCAGGATTGTAAGCTCCATTAGGACGAAGGAAGCTATAAAAAGAATCAGCAAATTGATATTCAGCTGCAGCATTTACACTGCCAGAATAACTAAGAAGATAATAATAATACGGATTGGGACCTTGAACATCCTGCTGACCTGTTTGTCCCACACCGACCCTGAGTTTTAATTCAGATAAAAGTGTACTGTTCTTAAAAAATTGATCTTTTAATTTCCATGCAGCTGCAACTGCCGGAAAATAACCCACTCTTTTGTCAGGTGCAAACCTGGAACTGGCATCACGACGTAATGAAGCAGTTAGTAAATAATTATCCTCTAAAGTAAAATTCACCCTGCCTAAATAAGATTCAATTCTATATTCTGGTTTATCTGTAGGATAAGTAATAGGACTTGATACCGTAGTATCTAACTTGGTAGTAAATGATGTTGCGGTAGTAGGATTATTATATACATCTGTTTCAAAATCCTGGTAACTATGTAGCACTAATACATCTATTTTACCATGTATACTCTTTAAATCTTTTGAATAAAATAACGAAACATCTGCTAAAGAATTCTTAATTGCTTGATGATAATGATACTTACTTCCACTATAAGAAATATTCCCATTATTTGTTTGAACAGTAGTAACTAAATTAACATCCTGATTGTCCTGTTCATTATCAGAGGCGTTATCCATACCTACGTTTACCAACACATGTAAATCGGGAAAGAAATGTAATTTATAATCTAATTGAACATTACCAAGGACCCGATTTACAATACCGGTATGATTACGAAACTCCAGCATTGAAAGTGGATCCGGTTGCACAGAACCACCATTGGTATTAATGGGTAATCCTGCCGTAGTTAACCATTCAAAATTATTACCATAGTTATTTTTTGCATATACAGGCTGGGTAGGATCAAAGCTTACAGCAGCACCAATAGCATTGGCATCTGCATAGCGACTTGTATTATAAGCATATTTGAAATTTACATTAACTGCTAAATGGTCATCAAAAAATTTTGGAGAAAGATTGATTGTTGGGGACAACCGATTGAACAAATCTGTTTTTAATATCCCTTCCTGGGTTAGATACCCAAGTGATGCTCTAAAAGGAATTATTCCAAGGCTTCCTGAAGCACTAATATTATTTTCGTACCCAATTGCATCCTGATAAATTTGTTTTTGCCAGTCAGTATTATATCCCTGACCAAAAACATTAGCTGGGCCAAGTAAATTTTTCCAGATAGTATCACTTGGATTAGCAGCAGCATCTGCAGTAATTATATTCCTAACCTGGTCGCCCGTAAGCACTTGTTCTTCTTTTGCAACTTCACCTACAGAGAATTGCGTGCTGTAATTAAACTTTACTTTACCCTTAGTACCTTTTTTTGTTGTAATAATTATTACACCTCCCGAAGCCCTTGACCCGTATAATGCGGCGGCAGATGCATCTTTCAATACACTCATTGATTCTATGTCGTTAGGATCAATTGTATTTAATAAATTTTGTGCACTATTTCCCAAAGCAGTATTGTCTATTATGGGTACGCCATCAATTACAATTAATGGATCCGTGCTTGCATTTAAAGAAGATGCACCTCTAATGGTTAATTTACTTCCGCCGCCAGCCTGGCCGCCACCAGAAGTTATTTGTAACCCAGCAACTTTACCTTGTAATAATTGTTCGGGAGATGCTATATTACCTTTTTGAAAATCTTTGGCAGATACTTGTGTAACAGATCCGGTTAAGTCTGTTTTTCTTCGGGTTCCATAAGCTACTACCACTACTTCAGCTTCTGTAGTAACGGAGCCTACCAAACTTACTCTAATATTCGGGCTTATTTCTACAGTTTGGATAATAAAGCCCGAATAAGAAATAACCAATTGTTTAGCTCCAGATGGAACAGCAATGGAAAAAGTTCCATCAGATGCGGTTTTTGTAGCCAGTTGTGTACCTTTTACTGTAACAGTAGCATTAGACAGGACACTGCCATCTTTTGAGTCAGTTACTCTTCCGGTAACGGTTTTGTTTTGAGCGACAGCAGACAATGAGAACATTGTTAGCGCCACAATCATCATAACTAGCAGTCGTTTTAGATTCATAAATTTCGAGTTTACATGTTAGATTAGAATGGTAAAATATCAGTTTTATATTCGTTTTTCTTTTTAAATAAAACTATTTATTTGTTTACATATGTACTAAATACACAGCATTATCATACTGGCACAATTTGAAAATTTAAATTTTCAGATACATTTTTCTGTGTTTTAAAGAATTGAATATACGAGATAGTAAAATTGAAGAAGGGTTTTTCAATTTTATTAAACAACCAAAAAGTCAGATTTGACCAATGTTTTAGCTGAAATAATACTAAATAAAGTAAGAAAAAAATATTTCCCATATAAGCAAAAGCAATTCGTAATCTAGTTTAAGACAGCAAAAAAACAATCAACGCTGTTTGCTGCCAAAAAAATATCTTTATTAATTGAACGCAATATCGTGTATAATTTACACAATCACAAAAAATATTTTTATGCTTTATATTATTTTGTGTTTTAAAGAAGTGATACAACTAAAAGTCAATTGCAAACCACTCTTTTTTATTGCGTTCGTATTTTTTAAAATTGAACTTGTACAATTTTCCTGGGCGATGTGGTACATTTTCTTCCATTTCACCGGTATCAATCAGGAAATCCATTGAAAAGAATTTTTTTCTAAAATTTCTTCTGTCCAATTGTATACCAAGTATGGCTTCATATAAATTCTGAAGTTCCCGCAATGAAAATTTATCAGACAAAAGATTCAACCCTAGCGGATGTTCCTGAATCATTTTTTGCAACCATTTATGACAAGCATCTACAATTTGTTTATGATCAAAAGCCATTTCTTTAAGACTGTTTAACGGATGCCAATGTAATTCGTTATCTGTTATCTTTAACTGATGATGCCCTATATCGAGCAAGGATGCGTAAGCTACTGTAATTACCCTACCGCCAGGATGCCTGATTGGATTACTAAAAGTTCGAACCTGTTCCAAAAAAACATCTGTCATCCCAGTTCTTTCAAACAATACTCTGTCAGCTGCATCATCCAATTCCTCATTAGGTTTTATTATATCTCCTAATAAGGTCCATTTATCTTTAAACTCTGCAAGATCACTTCTTATAAGTAATATCTTCAGCACATTTTCTTCAAATCCAAAAATAACGCAGTCAACAGTGATAGGAAATTTTTGGTAGCTATCTACAAGTTTCTTTGGATCTTTAATTAGATTCATTTTCTTTCGTATATCAACCATTTGCCCATTATTACTATTTTTCATAATTACTATTTTCAATCTTTTAAAGCAAGCAAATATATTAACAGCTCTTACTTTTCCAATTGTAATACAAACATTTTTTTTGAAGATACACTAAAACTACTGCCCATCTCGTCTCCCGTTATTACATTCTTTGCACTTTCAAAACTATTTGTACGCTCAATATATTGTTTGTGCAAATCAATTTTTTTTTCGGTAGTACTTGTGTTCATTATACACATTATTGTCTGATCATCATCATATCTGAAATATACATACAGTCCGTCTTCTGGAATATATTGCATCATCTTGCCTGTTTTAATTGCTGATGAATTTTTACGAAAATTTGCTAATTTACGTATGTAATTAAATACATCATTTTCTTTATCAGTACGGCCGACGGAAGTAAATTTATTTACAGAATCTTCTTTCCAGCCACCTTTAAAATCCTTTCGTACATTACCATCGGGGTTTGTAAACCCTGTCATTAATATTTCAGATCCGTAATACATTTCAGGAATACCTCTAAAAGTCATCAACCAGGCAAGCGCCATTTTATATTTATCAATATCCTCACCTACTACCGAATAAAACCGTGGCAAGTCATGATTATCCAAAAAAATCACTTCACGCATTGGATCTTTATAAACAAAATCCTGTGCAGTAGTATTGTACAATTTGTTTACTCCATCTGTCCATCCAAATTTGTCATTGATTGCAGGTTGTATTCCATAAAATAATTCCTGGAAATCTGTTGTACCTAATAGGTTACTCTTGAAAGGTATATCATAATTATTCTCACAGAAATAACTTTGATTGATAACTCCATGAACCCATGTTTCGCCAAACATAGTAATTTTCGGGTACTCGTTCCTGAGAGCTTTGTTACAACGATTCATAAAATCGAGATCGTTGTAAATATAAGTATCAATGCGCCATCCATCAATTCCAAACTCTTCTACACTCCATATTGCATGTTGAATTAAAAAGTTGGCAACATAAGGATTGGATTGATTTAGATCCGGCATTTGTTTGACAAACCAACCATCACTCATTATTTTTTTATCGTTTGCAGATGCATAAGGATCAAAGAGTGGCTGATCTTTAAACGAAGTATTTGTATAAACCGGCCATTGATGCACCCAATCTTTTACAGGTGGATCAAGAAAGAAAATATTTTCATCGCCTACATGATTATACACTGCATCCTGTATTAGTTTCATACCACGTTTGTGAAGAGAATCGCTTAACCTTTTATAAGTTTCTTCTCCGCCAAGACGTGGATCTATTTTATATTCATTGGTAAAAGCGTAGCCATGTTCAGTACGGTTGGGCATATCATTTTCAATAACAGGAGTCATCCACAATGTTGTAACACCTAAATCCTGTAAATAATCCAAATGATTAATTACTCCTTGCATATCACCGCCATGCCTTGCATAAATAGAATCCCGATTGAGTGATTGATCTCTCATTCCCGGAACCTTATCATTATTATAATCGCCATTACTAAATCTATCAGGCATTAATAAATAAATAAGATCGGATGAAGTAACTCCTTGTGCAAATGAAGTTCCTCTGCCTTCTCTTCTTTTCTTTAATAACCAAGATACAACATGAACCTTTCCTGCATTAATAAATTCTATGGGAACAAGCCCTGGACGGGTATCTGGCGAAATAGAAATATCCAATGCCAAATATTTTCCATTATCAAGATGATTAACCTTGTCTAATTTTACTCCAGGATAATTGACCTTTACCTTTTGCATATTAAATGTATCATAACTACCGCGAACGAGTAACTGCACTTTATTCCACTTCATTCCCACCCACCAGTTGGTTGGATATACATCTGCGTATTGAGCACTTGCTAAATAAGTAATAAATAATAAAAAACAAGAAATAAGAAAATATCTTTTCATAATTTAAACAGTTCTATTAAACGAATGTTAAGGAAGCAAAGATTATGCTGGTAAAAGTAAATTGCACAGCATCGTTAAAAAATCATTGTGTATTTATTACACGATGATAAAAATACAATAAAAAAACAATCTGCCAAGAAGAAAATTTATTTTGTAAAGTTTTTTAACGGTAAATATCCAGTAAGCCGTCAGGTAATGCAACAAATACTTTGCGGTTTTTTTTATCGATTTTTTCCAGCGATGCTTCATGAATAGGTATTAAGGCTTCTTTGCCGTGATATAAAATAGTACATAATATCTGGTGAGGTTGCTCAATCACTTCCAGTATCTTACCTAAATCATCATCTCCGTTCATTAAATTAAAACCGAGCATGGATATGGGTGCTGACTTGGCAGCATACTTATTAAAATCATCTTCGGTAAGCCATACTTCTTTTGCTACTATTTTTTTTGCAGTTTCTTTTGTATCAAATCCTTCTACCTTCAGGCATACTTCGTCTTCATTTTTTATAGATGCAGATTGAATGAAATATGGCAGAAAATTATTGTTGGTCTCTTCAATAAAGAAATGTTCTAACCCTTTTAAGGAAGTTTTTTTTCCAAGACTATGCTTTAATATCAAATCGCCTTTAAAGCCAAATGTTGCTACCAGTTTGCCTATTTTAAAATAATGAGACATTTTTTATTTACGATTTTATGATATGCGATTTACGATTGGAATTTTACTTAATGCAAAATTCTTTATTCAACTTTTTTTGTCATTCATAACAAGAGCAAAAGTTTATATTGCATTTAGTGGTGGTACTTCCCCAAAAATATTTGCATATTCTGTAAGGAAATTCCTTTCAAGTTCTTCTGGTTTGTCTGTTTGAAAAAGTTCTATATGAAGAATGTCATAAGGGAACAGTTTAACAATGTTGGGGTTTGCCTTATAACGTCTGCCGCATATATGTCCTGTTCCGTTATAGTCTGGTGCAATTGATTTTTTCAGTTCAATTACTCTATCAATAAATGATGTTGCTTTACCAATATAAAGAACTCCATTTACATCTGTACCTAAAAACCTATTTACTGGAACTCTTTCTCCATTACGAACGGCAATGATTTTATAAACGCCACCATTTTGTTGATGTTGATTATTGATGTGTTCCCAAAAATCTTGACTATTTATTTTCAGCAAATCCTTAATCATGAGTTTAGAATTTTTGCTTTGAGATTTTTATATTCTTCTTCAGTGAGCACACCTTTTTGTTTTAAATCAAAAATCTTTTCGAGTTCATTTGCAATAGAAGTATTAATATAATTTTGTTGCCCATTTGAAAACGCTCCTGCAAATGCTTTTGCCTGTTCTTTATTTGCCGTCTTTTTATATTCTTCCTGCATTGATGTTATCGTATCTTTTAGTCGTTGTGGATTTTCTGCTCCATATAAAGGTGTAACACCATATCCAGCAGCAGTCTGGATTACTACATTACCATATCCTAATTGTCGTCCTCCAATACTTTGGCTGTATGAAACGTTATTTATTTTGTCGAGTGGGCTTTCAATTGCGTAATGAGTTAAAAGGCCGCCTTCATCAATTACTCTCAAATTTGTTACAACCCAAATATTACATTGTCTTTCCAGTATTTTGTAAACAGCAAAACCAACTGCTGCTAAAGCAATGACATAAAAAAAGCCACTGGCACTGCCTACTATAATTCCAATGATAAAACAAAGAGAAGAGAAAAGTATTGGATAAAACAAACTTGGATACCAATGCAGTTTTGTCGTTAATATTATTTTTTCGTTTTGTTTTAATTTTGTTCTCATATTTTAAAATTACAGTGAATGTCGAACTTAATTGTAGCTAATACAAAATATACAAACATCCTTACTCTCACAACTATTTTTGCAGATTTGATTACAAAATTTAAGAAGAATATTGGTATGCGGTACAAGTGAGTGACACAACTATGATGAATAGAATTACAAATGCTGGTAACAAAAGAATTAATAATTGATAATTAAAAAATGAATCTCATGCAAGTTATAATAAAAAAAGTCCTGCTAAAAAAAGCAGGACTAAATGAATTAACGAAATACAGAGGGTTTATTATTATTCTTCTGTTTTAGTTTCTTCGGCGGTTGGTGCTGCAGCAACTGGCTCAACTTTTGGCACTTTTCTTACCACAGGTTGATTACGGCTATCAATACGTGCTTTTTTGTGGGCACTTTGACGCTTTGTAACATGTGCATCATGTTCTGCACTCCAACTGGTGAATTTTACCATTGCAGCGGCTTCATCAAACAAACCAAGGCTAACACCACGTAAAAGGTGTTTTAAATACAATACGCCTTTGAAAGAAAGGATACGACGAACAGTGTCGGTAGGTTCTGCACCTTTGTGCAACCAGTCCAATGCTTTTTGCCGGTCTATCTGGATAGTGGCCGGAACAGTAAGGGGATTGTAGGTACCAAGTTTCTGAATGAATTTGCCATCCCGTGGTGCACGGGCATCTGCTACAACGATAAAGTAGAAAGGTCTTTTCTTTGATCCGTGACGTTGCAGTCTCATTTTAACAGCCATAAAAAATTGAAATTTTTTTGGGTTGTGAATAATAGGGTTTAAAACTCTCCTTAAAAAAGGAACTTCAAAGATACCTACAGGATGGAGAAATTCCAAAAAATTATATTCGCTTTACAATTTCTTTATAGTTGGGTCGAAATCTTAGATTTCTTTCAAACTTTCTTTTGTAGCAGTTATAGTATAATCCAGGTCTTCTTTTGATAAGGCATTATTTAAAAACCAGCTTTCAAAAGCAGATGGCGGAAGATAAACGCCACGTTTTAGCATAGCATGAAAATATTTTTTAAACAAATCATTATTGGCTGAAGCTGCTGTTGTAAAATCTGTTACTTCATGATCACTGAAATGTATACTTAGCATTGAGCCGAAATGATTGATGACATAAGGTTTGCCGGATGATTTAAAAACTTCATTCAATCCATTTTTAAGATAGATTGTTTTATCATTTAATTCTTTTAATAGTTGAGGTTGTTCTTTCAGAATAGATAATAATGTATAACCAGCAATCATTGCAATCGGGTTGCCACTTAATGTGCCTGCCTGGTAAACATTACCAAGCGGAGCTACTACTTCCATAATATGTTTCTTACCACCAAAAGCACCAACGGGCATTCCTGCACCAATCACTTTACCATAAGTAACAAGGTCTGCATCAATCTTTAATTTTTCCTGTGCCCCGCCTAATGCCAACCGAAAACCATTCATCACTTCATCAAAAATGAAAACTATTTTTTCATCATCACATATTTTACGCAAGCCTTCCAAAAATCCGGGCTTTGGTAAAATGCAGCCCATGTTTCCTGCAACCGGCTCAATTATTATTGCAGCAATTTCATTTTTATTTTCTGCTATCAGTTTTTCAACGGCAGCCAAATCATTGTAAGCGCAGGTTAATGTATCATTACTAACGCCGGCGGTTACCCCAGGAACAGTTTGAATATTAAATGTTGCAACCCCGCTACCTGCTTTTACTAAAAAAGAATCGGCGTGACCATGATAACAACCTTCGAACTTGATAATTTTATTTTTACCAGTATAGCCTCTTGCTACACGAATGGCGCTCATACAGGCTTCTGTGCCACTGCTTACCATTCTTATAAGGTCAACATTGGGCACCATACTTTTTATAAGCTCCGCCATTTTTATTTCCAACTCCGTTGGTGCGCCATACGAAGTTGAATATTCCACATATTCCTTAATTGCTTTTATAACAGGTTCATAAGCATGTCCCAAAATCATCGGTCCCCACGATGCGATGTAATCAATATATTTATTATCATCTACATCATATAAATAAGCTCCTTTTGCTTTTTTTATAAACAAAGGAGTTCCTCCAACGCTTTTAAATGCACGAACAGGAGAATTTACTCCACCAGGGATAGATTGTTGGGCACGTTCGAAAAGCTGTTTACTTGTTTCGATATTCATCTATATAATAATAATTTTTTTATAACAAGCATTTATTCTTTCATCAACATCGTTGTGTCACTCACTTGTACTTTCAGTTCTTTATTGAGCAATTAACTTCACTGCATCTTTTGCAAAATAAGTGGCAATCAAATCTGCACCTGCTCTTTTAATAGAAGTTAAACTTTCAATGATTGCTTTGTTTTCATCTAACCAACCCATTTTAGCTGCTGCTTTTATCATCGCATATTCGCCACTCACATGATAAGCACTAACGGGAACGTGTACTTCATTTTTTACTTCTCTTATAATATCCAAATAAGCCATCGCGGGCTTTACCATTACAATATCTGCACCTTCGTCAATATCCAACAAGGTTTCTTTAATTGCTTCCAGACGATTGGCATAATTCATCTGGTAAGTTTTTTTATCGCCAAATCCGGGAGCGCTATCCAATGCATCACGGAACGGGCCATAAAAGCATGAAGCATACTTTGCACTATATGCCATGATGCCAACTTTGGTAAAATTATTTTCTTCAAGTCCTTTTCTTATTGCACCTATTCGTCCATCCATCATATCGCTTGGCGCCACAAAATCAGCTCCCGCTTCTGCATGACTGATGCTCATTTTCACTAATGCTCCTACTGTTTCATCATTTACAATCTCTCCATCTTTTACAATTCCATCATGTCCGAAAGATGAATATGGGTCAAGCGCCACATCTGTCATTATTATCATTTCAGGAACTGCATCTTTAATTGCTTTGATACTGCGTTGCATCAATCCATTTTTGTTCCATGCTTCTTTGCCGGTGTTATCTTTTACTTCATCTTTTGCTTTTACAAATAATAAAATACTTTTTAAACCCATGCTCCATAATTCTTTCACTTCTTTTACAGTTACATCCAAACTGTTGCGATAATAACCAGGCATAGACGCAATTTCTGTCTTTAGATTATTGCCTTCATCAATAAATAACGGAACAATAAAATCGTTCGGTGTTAATGTTGTTTCAGCAACAAGATTTCTTACTGCTGAATTGTTTCTTAAAATTCTGTTTCGACGTTGTAAATACATAAATATTTTTTAATTATTTACTTAACATACATTCGCTCTTTTTGCCCACTCATTGGCATCTTCGTTATAATCATTTATCCAATCTTTTGGATGCAAACAAACTTGCAATAACTTATCTTCATCGCTGCCAACTTTGGGTTGATAATTATACTCAAACCTAACGGTTTGGGGTAGGCTCATTAAAATACTTTCTGTTCTGCCATCTGATTTTAATCCGAATAATGTTCCTCTGTCGTGTATTAAATTAAACTCTACATACCTACCTCTTCTTATTTCCTGCCAATGTTTATGTTGTTCTGTAAATGCTGTTTGTTTTCTTTTTTCTACAATTGGAATATATGCATCAGTAAAAACATAACCACAGGCTTTAGCAAAATTGAACCAAAAATCTATATCCTGTTTTTCATTTGGTTTTTGATGATCATAAAATATACCACCTATGCCTCTTCGTTCATTATTACGATGATGATTCACAAAATAATCATCACATTCTTTTTTCATTGTTTGATAAAAATCTTTATCAAACTGATCACACACATCTTTATATGTTTGATGAAAATGTTTTGCGTCTTCTTCAAACAAATAATATGGTGTTAGATCTGTTCCACCGCCAAACCAACGATCAATTATATTTCCATCAACGTCATATAATTCAAAATAACGATAGTTACAATGCACAGTTGGAACAAAAGGATTAATTGGATGTATCACTAAACTCAAACCACATGCAAACCATTCATTGCCATCCATATTTAATTGTCTTCGCATTGTATCAGTAACTTTTCCAAACACAACTGAAGTATTTACTCCTCCTTTTTCAAATACATTCCCATTACTTATTATACGTGTGACACCTCCGCCTCCACCAGCACGTTCCCATTTCTCTTCAAAGAATTTTGCTTTGCCATCCGCTGCTTCCAATGCTTTACAGACGTCATTCTGCAACTGATTTATAAATGATATCCAGTTTTTTTTTATCATTCTGTACTAACTAAACTATATTCTTTAACTGTATTTACAAATGCTTTTGCATGATCTACCGATACATTTGGTAAAATACCATGACCTAGATTCGCAATATGATGATGGCCTCCAAAATCCTTCAACATTTTTTTAACTTCTTGCTCGATAACGGGAACGGGTGATAGCAGTTTGGCAGGATCAAAATTTCCCTGTAACACAATATTACTACCAGCAAACTGTCTTGCTATTTGTGGTGCGATGCACCAATCAATACCCAAACCATGTGCACCTGTTGCTACCATTTCTTTTAAACTATACCAGGCACCTTTGGCAAAAATGATCACCAATGTTTCTTCTTTTAATGCCTGAACAATCTGGTCGATGTAAGGCAATGAAAGAGTTTCGAAATCTTCTTTACTTAATAAACCTCCCCAACTATCAAATATCTGAACTACATCTACTCCGGCTTTTACCTGGCCTTTTAAATATGCAATCGTTGTATCAGTTATCATTTGCAATAATTGATGTGCCAATTCAGGTTGTGTATAACAAAATGCTTTGGCCTCATCAAATGTTTTGGAACCCTTTCCTTGTACCATATAACAAAGCAATGTCCACGGTGCACCGGCAAAGCCTATTAATGGAACACGTCCGTTCAATTCCTGTTTTATCAATTTAATAGCATCAAAAACATAATTCAATGTCTCATCAACTTCGGGTATACGTATACGTTGTAAGTCATTAATTGTTTTAATTGGATTGGGAAGAATCGGCCCTTTACTTTCAATTAATTGCACTTCTAAACCCAATGCCTGAGGCACTACCAAAATATCAGAAAATAAAATAGCAGCATCAACGCCGATAATATCAACAGGCTGTAATGTAATGGCAGCAGCTAATTCAGGGGTTTGGCAACGTTCAAAAAATCCGTATTTTTCTCTCAGCACCATATATTCGGGTAAATAACGTCCCGCCTGACGCATCATCCATACTGGAGTTCGTTCTGTTTTTTCTCCCCTCAAAACTCTTAATAATAAATCGTTTTGTAACATATTTTTATTACGCTGTAAAAATTTATAACCTTTTGTTTATCTGTTTAATATTACTAAAATGATCAATTACTTTTTCTACCATTTCTTCCTGCCTTGGCCATTCACTAATAATTACATTGTTGGAAACATAGGTACCAATAGAGTCCGCAGTTGTTTTACCAATGGCAAACAACACTATATCTGTTGGTATCGTATTTTCTGTAAAGAAACTATGCACTGCACTCGGGCTAAAAAAAATAATTCCTTCGTAATTCTTTTCAATAATATGCGGAATATGAATTGTTTTGTATACAATAACCTCGCTGATGTTTATATTATTTGCACTCAATATCCTTGGCAATATTTCCATCCGGTGATCGCCACAGAAAAATACAATTTCATCATTGTTTTTTTGGGCAATAATTTTTTCAGCAAGTGTTTCCGCATTTCTTGCAGAACCTTTAACAGCATTTGCTCCAAAAAAATTGACAATTTCTTCTTTGGTCACACCTCCTATGCAAAATATTTCCCAATCGGGCTTTGCTGAAAACCTTGTTATTACAGCTTCTACAGCATTAAGGCTGGTAAAAATAGCGGTGATTTTTTTTGCAGCTAATGATTGAATCGCCTCAATCACTTCATGACCGGAAATAGTTTCTGATCTTATAAAAGGAATGCAATCTATATTAATGTCATTCTCAATTGCTTTTGCAATGATATTTTCAAGCAACGGCCTGGTGCATAATATCTCTATCTTATTTAACTGCATTTTGTATTAAACTCATTAATTCTTTTCCACCTTTTTGTAATATTTCTTCGGCAGCTTCAATTCCTAAAGAAGCGGCATTTTTTATGTTTACTGTTTTTTCAATATCAATTTTTTCAGTGCCATCCAATGCACAAATATTTCCTTTAAAATGTATTGAATCATTTTCTATAACAGCCAACGCACTGATTGGCGTAGAACATCCGCCTAATAATTTTCTTAAAAAATCTCTTTCAATTTTTGTACACAAAGCAGTTGATTCATCATTTAGAAATGAACATGTTTGTTTTGAAAACTCATCTTCTTCTTTACACACAATCATAATAGCACCTTGTGCAGGAGCCGATAACATCCAATCCAGTTCAATACTATTTTCCGGACGAAGATTGATGCGTTCCAATCCTGCTGCAGCAAAAATGGCTCCATCCCAATTGCTTTCGTTTAATTTTTTCAATCGTGTATTTACATTGCCCCTTAAATTTTCTATTAGCGAATTCGGAAAACGATTCAGCCATTGGGCTTTGCGGCGAATGCTGCTGGTGGCAATTGACAATGGATAATTGAGAATGGATAATTTTTCATTATCTATTACTTGGTCATTTTTATAAACTAAGAGGTCTTTATAAGAAGCTCTTTTTAAAACTGCTGCATGTGCAATTCCTTTGGCCAATTGTGTAGGTACGTCTTTCATTGAATGAACGGCGATATCAATATGATCGCTTAGTAATGCCGCATCCAATGTTTTTGTAAAAACTCCCTGCACGCCGATTTCATACAATGGCGTTACCAAATCAATATCGCCATCACTTTTTATATAAATCAACTCACTTTTGAAACCGAATCGTAAAAGTAATCGCTGTACTTCTTCCGCCTGCCAGACAGCAAGCCTGCTTTCTCTTGTACCAATGCGGATAATTTTTTCCATGTTCAGGAATTGATGCCGGAAGTGATATAATCATTGATAGCTTCAATGTAATGACAACCGCGGGTGTTATTCTGACGTAATTTAATGGCCATTGTATTTATAACTTTCTGAATAGCGACCGTATTATCTACACAACAGACCGAATCTAACGACAACGGATATGCGTCTTGTAAAATATCAGCAGATTGCATCTCCAGCAATTTTTGTTTTACTGCCTTTAACACTGGAACATGGCGCCTCATAGTGTGCCACTCCATAAAATCGGCAATATGCCCCTCAATAATTGCTTTGGCCTGTGGTACTTCTGCCTCACGTTTTTGCAGTGTTTCATCTTTCTGTTTAGATAAATCATCTATATTAAACAGGATAATATTTGAAAGCTCTTTTACAGAAGAATCAATATTATTAGGAATAGAAAGATCAATAAGCACTTTATGTTTTGAAGCAGCAACATCCTTTTTAAGAATAACAGGAGTTTCCGCATTGGTTGATACTAATATAATATCGGCCAGTTCTACTTGTTGCTGCAATTGACTATATGCAGCATAATGAATATCTAATGACTGCGCCAATTCTGTAGCAGTTTCATCCGTACGATTCATCACTGTAATATGAGATGCTCCTGAATGCGCAACAAGGTACTTGCAAGTATTGCGCCCAATTTTACCAGCACCTATTAGCAAAATGTTTTTATTTTCTATATGCGTTACATGATTACGCAAAAACTGAACAGCTGCAAATGAAACAGAAACAGTACCACCACTTAATGTTGTACTGCTTTTAATACATTTAGAAGATTGCAATACACTATTGATTAACCTTTCTAAAAATGTTCCAATAAATTTTTTCTCTTTAGCAAATTTTACTGCTTGTTTTAACTGGCCAACAATTTCATAATCGCCCAATATCTGCGAATCCAATCCCGCAGCTACTTCAAATAAATGTTCAACTGCATCTTTGCCTTTTTTAATATAAGCAAGTTCTTTGAATGTTTCAATGTTTCCGATTGTTTGTGAACAAAGCAGATCTATCAATTCTTCAGGCTGATGTGTAATGCCATAGATTTCTGTACGGTTACAGGTTGATAAAACAAATAATTCAGTTAATTTTTTTTCAGCGGCGGCTATTAATAGTACATGATATTGATCACTATTAATAGCAAACTGTCCTCTTATTGAAACATCTGTTTTTTTATAGTTGATGCCAGCTATAAAAAAATCATCTATATCTATTATTGCGTTTCCTGTCATGAAATAATTAATCTTGTCTCTCTTTAATCATGCAAATTTACTTGTGGATGATTCGTAACCCATGATTTAAGTCATCTCAATTGTCATTTCTAAGTAAAAAAAATGATGATAGTTTTTTGAAGTTTGCCATAGTCTTTTTTCACGTACGTTTGCAAACACTTAATTATATGAGTACTTCTGCTAAAAGAGGAATTATATTGATGAATCTGGGATCACCTGATTCACCAGAGATAAAAGACGTAAAACGCTACCTGCGTGAATTTTTGATGGATGAAAGAGTAATTGATGTTCCCTTTTTAATAAGAACATTTTTAGTGAGGGGAATTATTATTCCAACCCGGGCTGCTAACTCTGCTGCAGCGTATAGTACGATTTGGACAAAAGAAGGCTCTCCTTTAGTACAATTCACTAAACAATTACAACAGGAGGTGCAAAAGGAATTTGATGAACCGGTTGAGATTGCAATGCGTTATGGCAACCCCTCCCCGAAAAATGCTTATGAGAAATTATTGCAAAAAATTCCTGATTTACAGGAAGTGATATTATTGCCATTGTATCCACATTATGCTATGAGTAGTTATGAAACTGCAGTGGAATATATGAAAGATATTCACCGGATAAATAAATACGGTTTTCAGTTAACTACCATCCAGCCTTATTATAATAATCCGGATTATATAAATGCCCTGGCTGAAAGCATAAGGCCATATTTAAAAAATTACGATAAAATTTTATTCAGCTATCATGGAATACCGGAAAGGCATATACGAAAAAGTGATATTACAAAAAAACATTGTTTAAGTTCAACTGATTGTTGCGAGGTTGATTCGCAGGCACATGATCATTGTTATCGCCACCAGGTAAGAATGACTACTAAATTGGTGGTTGACAAATTAGGTATCCCTGAAAGTAAATATGAAATATCTTTTCAATCACGGCTAAATAATAAATGGCTGCAACCCTTTACCGATAAACGTTTGGAAGCAATGCCAAAAGAAGGAATAAAAAAATTACTGGTTGTTTGTCCTGCTTTCGTAAGCGATTGTTTGGAAACGCTGGAAGAAATTGCAGAAAGAGGTAAAGAAAGTTTTTTACATGCAGGAGGCAAAAGTTATAGCATGATTCCTTGTTTGAATACACATCCGTTGTGGGTTCAGGCAATAACCAAATTAGTTAAGAGTTATGAATGATGAATTATAAAAACTCATCACAACCCGTCACTTATAACTTATAAATAAAAATGCTTTATATAAAAGCACTGCATATCATCTTCATCGTTACCTGGTTCAGCGGTATGTTTTATATCGTACGACTTTTTATTTATAATACTGAAGCCGGAGAAAAAAATGATATTGAAAAAGAAATATTGCGCAAACAGTTTTCGCTTATGCTTAAACGTTTGTGGTATGGTATTACCTGGCCATCAGCAATTCTTACGTTGATATTTGGGCCATGGGTTTGGTACGAAATGTATTCCTTTTCTTTACCAGAATGGCTTGCAATAAAATTGATCTTTGTTGTTTTTTTATACCTATACTTTCTTACCCTACACAAAATCTATAAACAACAAATGCAGGGGATATTCAAATATACTTCTCAACAACTGCGGATTTGGAATGAATTAGCCACCATCTTTTTAATTGCTATTGTTATATTAGCTGTGGTTAAAAACAATATTAGCGTTGTTTGGGGATTAATTGGATTGGCTTTATTTATTATCGCATTGATGAGTGCAATTAAAATATATAAACAGCTTCGTAAAAAATAATTTTTATCTTCTCCCCATTCCCGGCATCTTTCCCATTGGCATTTTATTCATCATTTTCATCATGCCTTTCATTTGCTCAAATTGTTTCAGGAACTGGTTGAGTTCATTGATATCTCTTCCACTTCCTTTTGCAATACGTTGTTTGCGGCCGGGATTGATCAGATCAGGATTCCGTCTTTCTTCCAATGTCATTGAATTAATGAATGCTTCCACCCCTTTAAATGAATCCTCCTTTATATCGACATCTTTTAATTGTTTCCCTACGCCAGGTATCATTCCCATCAGGTCTTTCAGGTTACCCATTTTTTTTATCTGTTGTAATTGAGTTTTAAAATCTTCAAAGTCAAATTGATTTTTGCGAATCTTCTTTTCGAGTTTTTTTGCTTCTCCCTCATCAAATTGTTCCTGTGCTTTTTCTACCAAACTCACAATATCACCCATTCCCAGAATACGCTGGGCCATCCTTTCCGGATAAAACACATCCAGTGTTTCCATTTTTTCCCCGCTACTTACAAACTTGATTGGTTTCTTTACAGTATATTTAATGGAAAGAGCAGCACCACCTCGTGTATCACCATCTAACTTTGTAAGAACAACCCCTGTAAAATCTAATTTTTCATTAAAGGTAGCCGCCGTGTTCACGGCATCCTGACCTGTCATACTATCCACTACAAATAATATTTCCTGTGGATTAACTGCCGATTTAATGTTGGCCACTTCATTCATCATTACTTCGTCTATGGCTAACCGTCCGGCGGTATCTATAATAACTACATTCTTATTTTTTGATCTTGCTTCTTTTATCGCATTTTGTACAATGGAAACCGCATCTTTATTTTCACGCTCACTATAAACATCTACATTAATTTGTCCACCCAATACTTCTAATTGGTCAATCGCTGCAGGCCTGTAAATATCAGCCGCCACCAGCAATGGTGATTTCCCTTTTTTTGTTTTAAGATAATTTGCCAGCTTTCCGCTGAATGTTGTTTTACCACTACCCTGCAAGCCTGCAATCAAAATAACAGCAGGATTACCAGTTATAGAAAAACTACTTTCTTCACCACCCATCAATTCGGTTAACTGGTCCTGTACAATTTTTGTCATAAGCTGCCCGGGACTGACAGCAGTTAATACTTTTTGTCCAAGCGCTTTTTCCTTAACCGTATCTGTAAACTCTTTGGCTATTTTATAATTCACATCAGCATCGATCAATGCACGGCGTATATCCTTTACCGTATTAGCAATGTTAAGTTCACTGATCCTTCCCTGGCCTTTTAAACTTTTAAAGGCTCCCTCTAACTTTTCACTTAAACTTTCAAACATATTTTTATCAATTATAATAGAATGTAAAACAACTTTTGTTTTTCAAATGTATTGATGCCATTTGCACCGCGGATGAAGTGAGTGACACAACAATGCTTAATTGAAAAACCGAAGCTGGTACCATAAATAAAAAAAGTGAACATGAAGTTCACTTTAATAAGTTTACAAATGTAAGAAATCTTTATGCTCCCAAATACGTACGTAACAACTGGCACCTTGATGTTGAGCGAAGTCTTGTAATTGCTTTATCTTTTATCTGACGCACTCTTTCTCTTGTTAAATTAAAATGTTCGCCAATATCTTCGAGGCTTAGTGGATGATCTACACCAATTCCAAAGAAAAAGCGTATCACTTCTTTTTGTCGTTCTGTCAATGTACTTAATGAGCGTTCTATTTCAGTTTTTAATGATGCTTTAAAATTAATATCCATATCAGTGCTATCGGCATTCGGATTAGCCAATACATCGATCAATGTACTTTCTTCGCCATCTGCTAATGGCTGATCCATACTTACGTGGCGGGCAGATGCCCCCATAGTTGCTGCTACCTCTTCTATTTCAAGATCGAGCAACGTGGCTAATTCTTCTGTAGTTGGTTCCCGTTCATATTCCTGTTCTAGCTGAGAAAAGGCTTTACTGATACGATTGGTAAGACCAACTTTATTTAATGGCAAGCGTACAATTCTTGATTGTTCGGCCAATGCCTGTAAAATACTTTGACGTATCCACCAAACGGCGTACGATATAAATTTAAACCCACGGGTTTCATCAAAGCGTTGCGCAGCTTTAATCAAACCTAAGTTTCCTTCATTAATTAAATCGGGTAAAGTAAGACCTTGGTTTTGATATTGTTTGGCAACAGATACGACAAAACGAAGATTAGCTTTCGTTAGCCTGTCTAATGCAAACTGGTCACCTTGTTTAATGCGAATAGCTAGTTGTACTTCTTCTTCAGGAGTAATTAAATCTACTTTCCCAATTTCCTGTAAATATTTTTCTAAACTCTGGCTTTCACGATTAGTGATCGACTTCGTGATTTTGAGTTGACGCATGCTCATAAGCCTCGGGTTTTATGGGTTAAATTAAAAGATTAAAAATTAAAAAATATTATAGCAATTCGTTCGTTTTCTTAAAAATCATCTTTTCCTTAACGTAATTTATATCATTTATGATATGTAACCAAAATTTAATTTTTTAAAAGTTTGAATTTCAGAAGATTAAAATCTGGCATATTTATTCAAAATAGATGGACATTTAACAAAAAATAGTTAAGAAAATATTTTGTTGCCCCATATATTTTACTATTATTGCAAGATTCAAGATTATTTTCAAATTAGCTGAATGAGTAAAAAAGCATTATATACGTTAGAATACCCTGTAAGATGTTCACCTGGAATTTTATTTGATTTTTTAAGAACCCCTGCCGGATTGCAAGAATGGTTTGCTGATAAAGTAAATGAAAGGGATGGTATTTTTAGTTTTTCCTGGAATGGCGCTGATGAAAAAGCTGAGCTATTAGAAAGTGAAGAAGATAAATTTGTCCGTTTTCATTGGTTGCATTCACCCAAAGAAGAATACTTTGAATTTTATATAGATAAATCAGAAGTAACCAACCAGACAATTCTTACCATAAAAGATTTCGCAGAAAAGAAGGATATCAAGGACCAGAGCCGGTTATGGGAATACCAAGTGAAGGATCTTTTTCACCGCCTGGGAAGTTAATTTTTCAACAGTGATATTAATTCTATAAAAGATTGCTCAATAAAAGTGGGCGCTTCTTTCCATTGCTTCAGTGCAATCTTTTTCCCGATCTTTACAAAAGATTCACGGTTAAGAATAGACGCAAATATATCTTCAGTACAATCTTTTAAATACAGATAATTATCTGCATCAAAATGATGTTGCCACGGATCATCGGAAATACATACCCAGTAATCATTTTGCTGAAGCATTAAAAAACTTTTCTGCAAAGTTCCTAAAGCAGCTTCTTTACATTTTCCCGAAAGTTGGAGATGCATACTGAAAAAATTCCCCCACCAGAACATGGTACGGATGGCCAATGTTTTTTCTTTTTCAAAACATCTCGGGTAATCCAGCATTATATAAGGGAGCCCGCCATAATTTTCTCCTTTGGATATTTTTGGAGAACTTCCATTAACCTCTTCTGGTAAATATTTTTTTTCTTTTATTATATATTGTTGCATCAACTCAGCCTGCACACCAAAAAGATGATATACTTTATCAATAATGATCTGCTTCATTAAAATCCAGTCAGTGTTACATACCAATTCCAGTTCCTTGTCAGAAAGAGTTATTTTTGTTTCCTGTTTCATTGATTCAAACATAATAAAAATTTAGTTGCATCTGTAGTGATCAAAAAATTAGATAAGCTCATCCTCAAGGCATTTATTGGGCCTTTCCTGGCAACGTTCTTCATTGCTTTTTTTGTATTAGTGATGCAAAACCTTTGGAAATATATTGATGATCTCGTAGGCAAAGGACTGGATTTTATCACAATTGGAAAATTTTTATGGTATGCGGGTGCTACTTTGCTTACTCTTTCAATGCCTATCGCCATTCTTATTTCTTCTATAATGACATTTGGAAATTTAGGAGAAAGTTTTGAGTTGGTTGCTATTAAATCATCCGGTGTCTCATTATTACGTTTTATGCGTCCATTGGTATGGGTTTCTCTACTGCTTTGTGGCATTACTTTTTTATTTGCTAATTATGCTATCCCTTACGCTAATCTCAAATTTAAAACACTTTATTACGATATCAAGTATAAAAAACCAGCGCTTGATCTGAAGGAAGGAACTTTTTTCACAGCCATTCCCAGCTATGCAATTAAAGTAGGTAAAAAAGATCCTGACGGAAAAACAATTCACCAGGTGATGATCTATGAACAACAAAATTCATTGCAGGATAATAGCATCATTGCAGAAAGCGGGGTTATGAAAACGTCCGATGATAAACGATTCTTAGAATTTATATTGAAAAATGGAACACGTTACCAGGAACGTGGCAATATCTTTGATACCAATACAGAATTCATACGGATGGAATTTAAAGAATATAATAAACTATTTGATCTTGCCTCTTTACAAATGATGAATACCTCTGACAGCATTTTTAAAAATGATTCTAAAATGAGGAGCATCCGGCAATTGAACTACATTATTGATTCAATGAAAAAACTGAACAATGCTCTTGATACGCAGATCAATAAAGATATTAGCAACAGACTTTCTTTCATTAAGCGTGTTAATGACAGCGTTTGGAACAAAATACCAACACCTGCAACCAAACTAAAGAAATTCTCTGATGCTATCCCTGACTCTATCAAATACTTAGTTTCCAGTAGTGCTATGTATCTTGCCGATGCTATGAAAAATTCCCTGCAGTTTTCTGCTGCACAAATGAATGCATATAAATCTGAAATGCGTGATGATGATATTGAATGGCACCGAAAACTCTCATTATCTCTTGCATGCCTTGTATTATTTTTTATAGGAGCTCCATTGGGTTCTATTATCCGAAAAGGAGGGTTTGGTATGCCGCTTGTATTGGCAATCATATTCTTCTTAATATTTCATTTGCTAAATATGTTTGGTGAAAAATTTGCCAAAGACAATATCGTATCCGTTTTTACGGGTATGTGGTTATCTGTTATTGTATTGGTTCCTGTAGGGATTTTTCTTACTTATAAAGCAATGCATGATTCACAATTGTTGAATAAAGAGTTTTATTATCGTTCATTTAAAAAATTACGAACATTTTCGAAGCAATCTGTTAATGTTCTTCTCAGAAAGAAATAGTTTGAGTAAATTTAGAGATACTAAAATTATTTTTATGAAAGTTTCATCACGTAGGCAGTTCATTCTTGATTCTGCTAAAATTAGTTTTGTAACCTTGCTGGCCCCACGTTCAATCACATCTTTGGTTAAAGACAATCCTACTTCGTCACTTCCAATAGTATCTATGCCAGATGCTATCTTTAAGCAAACTCCACTTCCATATACTTATAATGCATTGGAGCCATGGATCGATACACAAACGATGGATATTCATTATAACAAACATGCGGCACTTTATTGTAAGAACTTAAATGATGCGGTGATCGCAGAAAAAGTAGACCCTGATAGATCCTTAGAAGACCTGTTGGCAGGCATTTCAAAATTTTCTGCAAAAATGCTGAACAATGCCGGCGGACATTATAATCATGAAATGTTCTGGAAGTCGTTAACCCCTAACGGTGATGTACAACCTAAAGGAACTTTACTTGCAGCCATTGAAAAAGAATTTTCTTCTTTTGACAATTTTAAAGCCAGATTTGTTGATATGGCCAAAACAAGATTTGGAAGCGGATGGGCCTGGTTGATAATGATACCTGATAAGAAATTAATAATTACATCCACCCCTAATCAAAACAATACTTTAATGGATATTGCAGAAATAAAAGGATTGCCTTTGTTAGGATTGGACGTTTGGGAACATGCTTATTACCTGAAATATCAAAATAGAAGAGCTGATTATATTGATAGTTTCTGGAAAATAGTGAATTGGAATTATGTACAGCAACGTTTTGATTCGGTTTTATAATAATTTTAATTATGTAATCTTATCTTCATAAAAAAAACAAAAGAATAATGCAAGTTTGGAAGGAATATCAGGAAAAAAATAAAGACCGTTTTTTAAACGAATTACTTGAATTATTAAGAATACCAAGCATTAGCGCTAAGAGTGAAAATAAAAATGACATGATAAAATGTGCCGAAGCTGTAAAGCAACGTTTGCTGGAAGCAGGTGCAGATAAAGTAGAAATGTATCCCACCGAAGGACATCCTGTTGTGTATGCAGAAAAAACAATTGATGCATCTAAACCAACTGTTTTGGTTTATGGACATTATGATGTTCAGCCAGCCGAACCACTGGAACTATGGCATAGCGGGCCTTTTGAACCAGTAATAAAAGATGGAAAAATATTTGCACGTGGAAGTTGCGATGATAAAGGACAGGTTTACATGCACATTAAAGCATTAGAAACTTTGGTAAAAACAAATACACTTAACAGCAATATTAAATTTTGTATTGAAGGAGAAGAAGAAGTTGGTTCACCCAATTTGGGAAAATTCGTTGCATCTCATAAAGAATTATTGAAAGCAGATTGTATTTTGATAAGCGATAGTTCGATGTTGAGTTTAGATACACCGAGTATTGATATCGGTGTACGTGGATTAAGTTATATTGAAGTAGAGATCACTGGTGCCAATCGTGATCTGCATAGTGGTGTTTATGGTGGTGCGGTTGCTAATCCTATTACTATCTTGGCAAAGATGATCGCTTCCTGTCATGATGAAAATAATCATATTACTATTCCGGGTTTTTATGATGATGTATTGATCGCAACGGATGAAGAAAGAAAGTTAATGGCTAATGCTCCTTTTAATGAAAAAGAATATGCCGATGATCTGGGTGTGAAAGAGTTGTGGGGCGAAAAAGGTTTTACTACAAATGAGAGAACCGGTATCCGGCCTACATTAGAGCTGAATGGGATATGGGGTGGTTACCAGGGTGAAGGTGCTAAAACAGTGTTGCCATCGAAAGCAACAGCAAAAATTTCTGCCAGGTTAGTCCCGAATCAATCATCTGTAAAAATGACAAAATTATTATTGAATTATTTTAAAAAGATAGCTCCCTCATCCGTTACCGTTAGTTCATTTGAACATCATGGCGGTGAGCCTTATATTACTCCTATTGATAGCAAAGCCTATAAAGCAGCTGCCAAAGCAATCGAGGCAACCTTTAATAAAAAACCAATCCCAGTTCGTGGTGGTGGAAGTATTCCTATCTGCGCTTTATTTGAAAAAGAACTTGGGATTAAAATTGTATTTATGGGTTTTGGTTTAGACAGTGATAACCTGCATAGCCCAAATGAGAAATATAATATTGAGAATTTTTATAAAGGTATTGAGACCATCCCTTACTTTCATCAATACTTTGCGGAAGACTTTAATAGCTAAAATTATTTTGGCGCAAACAATGGTTCTACTATCAATATTGTTGTGAGCTTGTAAGTTTATTCATTTCTTTTTACTAAAAAGAAATGAATAAACTTACCGTACTCTTTAACGTTAGTAGGCCTTATATAACATAATTCTTTTTCAGAAGCTTATTGTTTCTTTGTAGAATCAGCTTTTTGTAACTGTTCTGCTTCACCGGAAAGTTTCTTTAATTCTTCAGGGTCTTTAGCCATGTTCATTAATAACTTTACCAAAGTGGGGCATTTGAATGTAAGCTCCATTCCTATTTTTTGTCCCCATTCCTGCACCTTTTTGGTATCCGTCAGATCTATCCCAGAAGCGCTGGCATAATCCATAAAAAGGCTCATCCCGTCACTCATAAAACATTGCATTAATAATCCTTGTACATCATCTGCTGTCTTTACTTTGCTGGTGTCCGACTTTGAGATACAAGTACAAACTGCATCTATCAATTGAGCTTTTAGTTTTTCAGCTTTTGCACTATCTGGCTGTGCAGTCTGGGCACAAAGATCATTGCTAAAAATTGTAAGACTGGCAAAAAGAATAACTATAACAAGAGAATGTTTCTTCATTTCAATATTTTTTGCAAAGAAAATATATTTTATCCAGTTTTACGCAGATAACTATTATTTAGCACCGGGTGGACAATTAGCCCTCAAATAATTGGTATATAAAGTAACAAGATGTTTAACTGTTCCCGGACCTTCATTAATATTATGTGTGCGGTTAGGATATTCCATAAACTGAAATTGCTTATTATATTTTACCAATTCATTTAATAATGCTTCGGCATTATCAAATTGAACATTATCATCACCGGAACCATGTATATATAGTAAATTACCAATAAGGTTCTTTGCATATGTTACCGGTGAACCATTGATATAATCATCTTTATTTTCTTCCGGTAATCCCATATAACGTTCTTCATAAACATTATCATAATATAATAAATTAGTAAGTGCTGCAATGGAAATACCTGTTTTAAATATTTGAGGATATTGAAACATTAAACTTAATGTAGATGAACCTCCGCCACTCCAGCCCCAAACAGCAACACGGCTGGTATCAAGATAAGGACGCTTTAATAATTCTTTAGCAGCCATTGCCATATCGCGGATATTAATAATGCCAATTTTTTTAGAGATAGCTTTACGCCATGCAGCACCTTTTAAAGAAGGCGTACCGCGATTATCTACACCTACCTGGATATATCCATCACCACTCATATTGCCGCCATATAAAAAATTCTGTTGGTCACCATAACTGTCATTGACAGTTGATGCCCATGGTTCGCCATAAACATAAAATACAACAGGATATTTTTTTGTGCTATCAAAATTGGTTGGCTTATTTATCCATGCGTCAATGGTAACACCATCCTCGGTAGTAACTTTTGTATATTCTACATTGATACTTTTATCTACCTGCATAGTATTAGCAATAGAATTTGAAGCATCTATAGAAGTATGATCGGGTAACGATACCCATTCTTTAACTTCAGGCGTTTGATAATTGCTGAACGTGCGCAATCCAAATTTTCCGTTAGGTGAAATATCATACTGGTTCATGCCCTGCAAACCAGATGGAGTAACTAATACCGCAGCGCCTTTGCCATCTAGCTTAGCACGATACAAATACAATTGTGTTGCATTATCCGGTGAAGCCATAAAATAAATATCCCCAGTTGTTTCATCAATACACTTGATGTTGGCAATATCATACTTACCATTGGTAAGCAATATTTCTTTTTTACCATCACGACTTACTTTATATATATGACGCCATCCATCTTTTTCACTTACCCAAATAAAACCGTTTCCATTGTTTATCCAATACCAACCCGAAGGGTCTTCATCATTCCAGAAAGTTTTAATATCAATCCATGCATCATCATGTTCGGTATAAAAAACGGTGCTGTTACCATTGGATACATTGCAATAAATCAATTTACTTTCCTGTTGTTTACGATTTAATTGTTGCACCACCAATGTATTATTATCAGCCCATTCCATACATGGAAGATAGTGTTGGCTGGGGTCTCCTTCAATATTCATCCATTGGATAGATGCGTTACTAATTGTTATTGCACCAATATGAACAGGCGATGGCGCCTCTCCTGCTTTTGGGTATTCAACCGGGATAACTCTTGAATAAACAGAGTCCGTTGTATTCAACATATAATAATCCCTGTTCTTGGTACCATCGACCTGCCAAAAAGCTATTTTAGTTCCATCGGGGCTCCAGCGAAAACCATCCCTGCAACCCAACTCTTCTTCATACACCCAATCAAAGGTTCCGTTGATAAATTTTCGTGTACCGTCAAACGTTAGTTGTATTATTTTACCGGATGCAATATCTTCTGTATATAAATTATGTAAACTAACATACGCTGCATTCTTTCCATCAGGAGATATCTTTGCAAACATCAATGATTGAGATGGTAATGTTTTTCCTAACTGTGTCAATTTATGTTCAGCAATATTTAATATCCAATAATCGCCTCTTGTATGATAGCGCCAAACTTTGGCAGTATTGGTATAAATGAGTGCCAGGTTATCATCATAAAAAGTAATTCTTTCTACATTTAGTGGGACATTGCTTCCATCCGGAGTTAATTGTTCTTTTGAAATAATTACTTTTTTAGCCGAAGTTTTAATATCTGTTCGATCAACTACACCATCCTCAATGGAATAATACCCATTACCGTCCTTTGTCCAGTTAATACCGTCCCGGAGAAACTGTGCATGGATCGTTAATACAAAACTCAGGCAAACAACTATTAAGATCGAAATACGTGGTAATCTGAAACTCATAAATATAAATTTTAGGAAACTAAATTAAGCAAATAGTACAAGTCGCGGTTACCGTTGGTATAAAAGCGTTTATTTTTGCAGTATGAAGATAGACATCATCAGTATTGTTCCTGATCTGCTAGATAGCCCTTTTGCACATTCCATTATGAAACGTGCAAGAGATAAAGGTTTGCTAACCGTGAACTGTTATGATCTTCGTGATCATACCAATTATCCCCGTGCACAGGTAGACGATTACCAGTTTGGTGGCGGTGCTGGAATGGTAATGATGATCGAGCCATTGGTAAATGCCATTGAAAGTTTGCAAAAGGAAACTCAATACGATGAAATCATTTTTTTAACTCCTGATGGTGAAACATTCGATCAGAAGATGGCGAATGGTCTTTCATTAAAAAATAATTTATTGCTGATCTGCGGTCATTATAAAGGAATTGATCAACGAGTAAGAGATCATTTTATTACACGGGAAATTTCTATTGGTGATTATGTATTGAGTGGTGGTGAAATAGCTGCAGCAGTTTTGGTGGATGCGATCGGCCGATTGATACCCGGCGTATTAAATGACCAAACATCCGCGTTGACAGATTCTTTCCAGGATAATTTATTGGCGCCGCCTGTTTATACAAGACCCGAAGAATTCCGCGGATGGAAGGTGCCCGAAATTTTATTAAGCGGTAATCATGCAAGGATCGATGAATGGCGCTATGAGCAAGCATTACGACGCACCAAAGAAAGAAGATCAGACTTATTGGATAAGTTTTAGAATTATTTTGCAGGTAAGCTATGCAATGCTATCTTTGCCGTCCCAAAAAATGCCGCGTTGGTCAAGAGGTTAAGACGCCTCCCTTTCACGGAGGAATCACGGGTTCGAGTCCCGTACGTGGTACAAAATAAAAGCCTTGAATGCAGTTGCATCAAGGCTTTTTTAATTTAATACATTACCAAAAGTTGTATTTTGCAATTCATTTCTCTCTAATTTATAAAGCGGTTAGTACAAATTATAATACACATGAGATCAGTATTTGATAAAACAACAAGAGATGAATTAATAAATAGAATTAATTCGCTTAATGAAAATTGTACTGCGCAATGGGGTAAGATGAATGTATCGCAAATGACAAGACATTGTACAATATGGGAAGAATCTATATTAGGCAAAAGAACTTTTAAACGTGTATTCATTGGACGCTTGTTTGGTAAACTGGCTTTGAGAACAGTTTTAAGAAATGAAGCTCCCCTTGCAAAAAATACTCCTACGCTTCCTCAGCTAAAAATAAAAGACACTAATATTGATATGGCATCCGAAAAAAGGAAATGGGTTGAACTTATTGAACAATATGAACATTTCTCCAACTACGGTTTTGTACATTCTTTTTTTGGGAAGATGACAAAAGAACAAATTGGTTATTTGTCTTACAAACATACCGACCACCATCTCCGTCAATTTAATTGTTAGACGAATTGCTATAAGTTTTTTGATACCAGCTTTAGTATTTCAATTTAGCATCCTTGTACCGCATCCCTTTTCTCATCTTTTATAAAGCATAGTTAATCATTTCACCTCCACCTCCGTTAAAAACACCCTAAGGGGTTTACCATGAAAAGATCCCCTAAAAAACCGTGACCCTCCCGTTGTGCAGGGAAATATTCAACTCTATCATTAAACTTATAATAATACGGTGTAAAAAGACCCTAGTATAGCTATAAGTTCGTCCAGTAGAGGCGGAAAGTACTTTTTATACCCTAATTGCATCAGGAATACTACCACTATACTAAAGAAAAACCCCGTGCCTTTTAGAACACCGGAATTGTTTTCATAATTAGTTCGATTACTTATTGAAGCAGTATACTAATATTAGTCTTACTATTATCTGGTTTCACAATTTCCAGTTGATACACTCCTCTCGCCAATGAGTTACCCAATTTTATTTGTTGAGAACCATTCCCTCCGTTATGCTCAATATTTGTACTCATGATTTGTTGACCAACGGTATTGAGTAGACGAACATTGTAAGTGCCTGCTGCCTGATCAGTAAATTGTAATCCTACCAAATCGCCCTTAACAGGGTTTGGATAAATAGCTATATCCGGAGTAAGTCCTGAACCTATTTTTACTTTTACTACCTGACTATATAGCATCTCTCCGTTACTACCGATACCAGCTACACGATAATAATTCTCTCCATTCGCAGCATTTGCATCAATCCAGTTATAGGAAGCATTAGCCATAGTTGTGGCCTGAACCGTGCCAATCTGTGTAAATGTATTACCATCATCCGTTGACCTTTCTACTTCGTATTGTTTAATGTTAACCTGGTTTGCTACATTCCATTGCACAGCAATATCATTACTATTGACATTTTGCTGCCATGCTTTAATACTGGTATATGTTACCGGTAGAGGGCCTCCATTTGCAGTAGTAAATACAACGCGGAAACGGCTTTTCCCCTGCGATGCAGGATTAGAAGTTACAGTAAAATTCACTGTAGTAGTATCTGCTAAACTTATAAGGGTGGATGTTCCCGTAAAAGCATCCTGCAGAATACCAATAACATCTGGAAGATCTATGCCAGTTGGTGCAAACTGGAATTGGTACTCTTGTTGCTGCACCTGTGAAATACTATAAAAAATAGTATCATTTATAGTAATTGGCTGAGTTTTATTAATGGCTATTAATTTATTATTTTCTACTATTGCCAAATTCTCTCCCGGGTTTGGTATTTTTTGTGCATCCTCCAACCAATTTACAGAATTTGAATATTGAGCACCAAAAAGATTAAGTGCCCCATCAACCAAATCAGTACTATTATCTGAATTAACGCTATATAAAGCATTACTCAAGCTTTCAAGCAAAGAAATATTTGCAGGCCTAAACACCAATGCACTTTGTGTTGCTTTATCTGTTTCCTTCATATTAAAACTACCTGGCACCCAATAGAGGAAAAAAGCAGAACCTGATTCAATTCTTCCTGGGTTAAATGGACTTGAGCTGGTAAATGTATGATAAGAAGTACTTTGTGCTGCCGGATAATTAGTACCAGTGTATGGTATAGCAACCCAGCTACCTACACCATTATGTCCTCCCATTAAAGGATCCCATACCCAATAATTAGAACTGATAACATTGCCAACCCCACCATAATTATACATAATATTATCTAAACTTAATTCTGAAGCATAGGGATTACCAAAGACCTGAGGACCTGTATATGATGGATTATTAAATGATAACGTTCCTTCATTTAATGATCCTTTAGTGCGCAAACTGGTGGCTGTAGCACTCTGGAAGGGTGGTGTGCTGACTACTATACTCCTGTCACCTCTTACAAATAACATATAACCCGGATAACTAGTTATGGGAATCAATGTACTTGTAGGGGTAGCCCATGCAGTTCCTGAGGCATTTAAATACAATAAAGATGGATTATCGGTCACTGCTTTGTCATAACCAGTACCAGCTAATCCAGGAACAGTACTTATTGTATTAGTTATTTCTGTTCCATATCCTGCAATAGGAGAAGCTACTATTGGAGGGGCAAGTACTGTAGCAACATTAGTAGCATAGCCTTCTTGCCAGGCAGCATTAATAGTTTGAGTACTGCTGCCAACTATCGGGGCTGTTAAAAAACGCCATGCACGGCCAGCATATTGTGAACCATTACTCTTATCGTATGAATTTATATATCTTTCTACAGTAACATTTCCGGTTAGATATGCTGGGCCGGAGTTCTGAGTTACCATTGCAGTTCCATTAAAATTAGAGCCAATTGTAAGACTGTCATTAGTCGTAAAGACCTTACCATTTGCAACATTCACAAAACCCGGAGATGTTGATGTACCACCAGCAATATATAAACTGGAGCTGGTTGTGCTGTTGTCTAAAGAAGCATTGGCATTTAAAGTAATTGAATGCAGTGAGTTGTTGACCTTGGATGCGTCATACGTAAATGTAAGCGGAACAGATGTTGCTGATGAACCGATTACTAAATTAGAAGTGGATGAACCCGTTAATGAACCTGCATTGCTTCCTCCATAAGTATAAGCTCCACTTAATGTAAGCGTATTGCCATTAATGGCTAATGTACCGGCTGTTAATGCACATGTACCATTTATTTGCAGATCTGTCCCTAATGTGGCAGATGGAGCTACACCAGAAGAATTTATTGTAAAATTATTTAACAACCTGCTACCCGAAGTAAAATAGAATGTACCGATACTTCCATTGGTGCTACCGCCAAGCAAAAGATTTGAGCTTGTTGAACCGGTAAAGGTACCCAGGTTACTTCCGCCAGTTATAAGCGTACCATTTATAGTTAATGTATTACCGTTAATATCGAACACGCCACCTGTTAATAGACTCATTGTAGCACCAGAGATAACTGCAAGGTTGCTACCGGAATTGTATAGCTGAGTGGTGGAACCATTATTTACTGTATAACATATTGGCTGAGAGCTTGAGATAGTGGCTCCTATGGTACTAAACTGTTGAGTGCCAGAGCCACTGAATATAATATTACTTTGATTTGGTATGACAACAGCCGAAGTAAGTGTAGTTCCAGAACCCAATGTAAAATTACCTGCCACATAAAGATTCGCTACTCCTGTCTGGCCTACACTTGTATTTCCTACTTCCAACACACTACCCGAAGATGTAGTAACACTGCCAGCAACAGTCATGTTTACATTAACATTGCCATTAGTTAACCCCATATTTCCTCCATTCAATATTAAGTTTCCTCCAACATTAATATTCAGAGTTGACCCGTTGGTAGTGTTACTGGAAGCAAATCTTAGATAATTTGAAGAACTTCCTGTATTTGTCACCGTTAAATCACTTTGTACAGCCATTACCAAAGGTACAGGAGTCGTCTGTTGCGGATTTTGCAACCCACAACCACTTGTTTGTCCGGCACAGTTCCATGTAAAATAACCAAATGTTTGATAAAGACTATCAGGCCCGGTGGTACCAGTGATACCTGTTACATATACTGTTGATGAAGATGGCCATGCAATATGGTTGCCTGATGTACCATTAGTAACAACAGCGCCTGCATTGCGGTTATGCCAATAAGTACTATTGGCTCCAAAACTAAGTGTTCCCAATTGTGGAGCAAGCACAAGACGGGTATTAGCTGTTTCAGAATTTTTTAGAGTGCCATTAACCGTTAGTGTCTGCCCTGAACTAATTGATAATGGACTAGCCCCTGAAGATGCAGTAAATTCTAATGTATTACCAGTACTTACAGTGAAATTCCCGCCAGTTAAAGAAAGTGTTACTGGTGTAGAAAAGTTAGAGTTCAAAGTGACACCTGCTGGACCTGTTACACTCATTAAAAGATACGAGATTAAACTTGGATTAAAGTAAGCCGTTTGCCCAGTACCATTACCAGTAAAATTAAAATTAGGATTTCCAGCAGTTCCCTGTATTGTAGCTATTTGCATGGCTCCTGTACCACTATTCATTCCTGAATTAACTTTAATATTTCCACTAAGGTTTATTGTACCACTTGCACCAGAACAAACATTAAAAACAGGATTTGTATAACCTGTTGCAATTGTTCCATAATTACCATTAGTAGCGTCAATATTGAAATTGCCAGTAATATTTAGAATACCGTTATTAGCGTAAGTCATTAACCCATAAGATCCCGCATACACATCTACATCACCGCCAACATTAATCGTCATAGTTCCAGTTGTCATTTGCAAAACAGTTGTACTATTTGTTCTACCTAAAGTGAGATTACCCTGTAGTGTAACTATGTATGGACTTCCTACAGTACCAGATCCAGAATATGTAAACCCACCGAATAGTTTATATGATGAAGCTGTCGTCATACCAAGATTATCAAAAGCAATATTACCAAAACCCGGAGATGCTGGTGCACCTACCTTCATATTAGCAGTAGCTACTGTAATTCCTGTGACATTAATAGTAGAAGAAGCTGCCCATGTAGCAACAGGTATCTGGCCATTAGTGCTTGTAGTAGTTGTGCCGGTTAAATTTGCACTCAGGTTATAATTTGAATTAGCCCCAAACACAAGTGTAGAAGTTGTAGTAGTGCCGAAAGTATTATATGCAGGATTATTATTGGTGAGTGAACCATTAATAGTGGTGGTGCCTATTAAATTAGAAACTGTTGCACTCGTGCCTAATGCAACTGTAGTGCCAGTTGCAACTGTAAAAGCCGTACTATCAGTTAGCAGGGTGTTTATATTTATATTACCCCCTGATGCAGTTGTGGCTGTTCCACTACTATTATTGATAACCAAATTATTAAATGTAAAGCCACCCGCAGGGATAGTTATGGTTTGTGCAGTTGTTCCATCAAATGAAACAGAGCCTGAACTGGCTGTAGCATAACTGCCAGGCGAAAAAGCACCTGCTATGCCGACCCATATAGGGAAGTTCCTTGTACCCGGCGTACCACTTAAAGTAAGATTATAATAATTGGCTGATTGAACTGTAGCAGTTATTGCAGATCCCGCATCACTATAATCCACCGTACTCCCTGTAGAAAGAGTACCTAAAGTTGTAGATGTCGGATCAAGTGTAAACTGCAAATCGGCATTATTTTTTACATAAACAGTTGTAGCAATTTGTTGGGTAGGTCTAAATGTTATTATGCTGGCACCATCTCCAACTACTAATGAAGACCCGGTACCAGTAATATTTAAAGGACCGCTCATTGTATAGGCATAACTGGCATCTACAAAATTAAATACTGCATAAGCGTTACTAAAATCAGGAGGGGCACTTCCAAATCCTGTTAAACTGGTATTCCATGCATTATGATTAGTAAGATCATAAACGGATGCTCCAAACTGTTTATATCCTGTGTTGTAAAATTGAATAAATACTATTTCATCGGCTCCGCATATTGGATAAGTTCTTGTTTCCCCATCAATATCAGTCGTAACAGGAAAATTAAGAATATAACCGGGAGTTACAGTATATAGAGTAGGGTCAGTTATTGCTAGATGCAGATTTGTAGCAGAAACAAAACTTACACCAGATGGGAATGTTGATTTATCTTTTCCTTGTGCATCTAAGACACCGGGAATAACCGTTTGTGTCTGCCAACCTGAAAAGGTTTGCTCTGTAGTGCCAGTAATATCTCCAACGTAATAAGTCCCAGTTTCGCTGACATCAAATATATTATTATTACTTGTAAACGTTCCTGCCCCGTTGTTAATGTAAATACAATAGGCCCTGTTGCCTGTAGAAACACTTGTATTTTTAAGGATATTAGCTTTAACATCTGCAGTAACGGATGCATCAATATAAATATTAGCAGAACTTGTTGTTGTGCCTCCGTATAACCAAATAGAATTGAAATAAATGTTAACCGAACCAGAACCTGATGTTGTAGCATCAACAGCCCTTACCATAACAGTACTAGTGCTTTTGCTATTATAAAGTGCATAGATAAAATTATTGTAGATATCAATAGTTCCTGTTCCATCTGCCAATATACCATAAGTATTAGCATTAGTGCTATTCCTCGTATCATTAATATCATGAATGATGTTGGCGTAAATCGAACTTGTTCCGCTGAGTGCTGATGTATAAATGCCTGCTGCAACGGGGGTACTTGAACCACCGGAAGCTGTTACCCAGCCAACCTGGTTATTATTAATTGTAACCCCACTTTGATTAGCTGCACCAATACCAAAAACACTGGTAGTACTTGCATTACCAATAAAATTAGTAGATGATGTTCCCACAGTACAACTACTAATAATATTACCCACATCGGTATAAGTACCGGCGTTTCCTGATAGATATATACCATCATAAGCATCAGTAACAGTTATTCCTATATATTGATTATTAGAATTTGCACCTGTACTATTTGTAGGTACAGTTGTAGCATCATTCTGATAAATGGCATATTCCACATTAGTATTTGCCCTGTTAAGTGCAATACTAGAGTTTTCAATAATATTATTTTGCGACCCTACAGTTGCGGACGCATTTTTAATATAATAACCATATTCAGCATCTGCCGCAGCGCTGCTATTATTATCAACAAGATCAATTCCATTAAACGTGATCCAGCTGGCTCCATTCAAAGTAACTATAGCATCTGCAGCACCTACCCCAATGCCTGCAATGATCTGAGGATCTGCTCCACCACCTGATCTTTGAAATATAACCTGAATTGATGAAGAAGTTCCCAATGCAGGTATAGCAGGTACATTCTCAGTAAACTGATCTCCTGCCACAACATTAAACGTTACTGTAGCACTTAAACCACCGCAGGCCGTCATATCTTCTACAGCATAAGTAAATGAGGTGAAATTAGTCCCCGAATTTTGCATTCCAGCACTATTATCAATAGTAAAAAAACCGCCAGAACAGGTTCTTGCGGCAACGGGTTCATTTACTGTGTTAGAAGTAAGTGAAGCGGTCTGCACAGTAATAGCAAAAGATCCGACGGCGCTAAAATCACTTGCAGGAACACTTGCTGTTAATTGTCCTGAATTTACGTAAGTAGTAGTGAGTGCTGTTCCAGCCCAATAAACTGTAGATAACCCAGATAAATAATTAGCGCCATTAACAGTTAAAGTACTTGGTCCGGTAGGATTATAATTTAATGAATATGAAGTTGGGCTAAGACTTATAATAGTAGGGGCTGATGGTGTTGGGGCAATAGTTAGCGTACCATTAGTACTGGTAACAGAACATCCCATTTGTCCAGCTCCGGCATAAGCAATACATGCATATTGATAAGTTCCAGTTGCAACTACCCCCGGCGTAATGGTCAACGTATTGGTATTTATACCCGAATAAGTAAGCCCCGCTGGAGTACCATTTACAACATTTGACCAGGTACTCGTTCCACTATTATAATACTGCCACTGATAAGAAGCGGCTCCTGTAGCTGCTATAGAAAGAGTGCTATTTGATCCAGAGGAAGGATAGTTTGAAACTGCACCGGGCTGGGTAGTTATTGTTATTCCGCTTCCTAAAGTTATAGTTACATTGGAGGTAGTAGTACAGGTGCCATTAGTTATTGTCCAGGTAAGAACATAAGGACCATTTCCACCGGAAGGAGTAAATGTTGCTGTTGGACTTGTTGTACTACTAAACTGGGAAGTAGAGGTACTTGGACCGGATTGAATTGTCCATGCCGCTGTTTCCCCTCCTCCGGGAGAATTTGCTGCAAGTGTTACACTTATAGCAGGTGGACAAATTGATTGATTGCTACCTGCATTCGCAGTTGTAATGGCAGCATTAACAGTTATCGTTACAGTTGAAGATGATGCTGTACAAGGTGAATTGCTTATTGTCCAAATCAATACATAACTGCCTGTACCACTGGAAGGAGTAAACGTTGCCGCAGGATCATTTAAGGGAGTAGATGGAAAAGCTGTGCTGGTAAACTGGCTCGTTGAGGTACTTGGGCTACCTGCCTGTACAGACCATGTACCGGTTCCGGTTGTAGCAGCATTGGCTGCAAGTGTAGCTGTGGTATTACTACAAATAGTTTGTGGGGACCCTGCATTAGAAGTAGGAGCAGGTGGTGCAGCTACAATTATAGTTACATTAGAGGGTGATGAACAACTACCATTAGTAATTGTCCATGTAAGAACATAAGAACCGGCACCTCCGCCAGGTGTGAATGTTGCCGCAGGATCAATTAAAGGAGTTAATGGAAAAGCTGTGCTGGTAAACTGACCTGTTGAAGTACTTGGGCTACCTAACCCTGTCTGCATAGTCCATGCTCCGGTTTCACCTGTACCGGGCGAATTTGCAGTGAGTATAACATTACTTGCTGTAGTACACATTGATTGAGCACTTCCTGCATTCGATGTTGTAACACTACAAGCCTGAGTAATAACAATATCATCTATATAATCAGATGAACCAGATGCAGCAAAAAAACCAATACGGCATGGGCCAGAAAATGTAGTATTAAAAGTAAACTCCTGCATGGAACTTCCACCAGATGTACCCCCAGCTGCATAGGATTGTGTAAAATAAGTAAAGTTTATTGGAGCAGCAGAACCTGCTCCGGTAGTTTCATTATATGGTATTGATGTATAACTTGCAGCAGCTACACTTGCATTTGTATTCATCCCAACAACAAAATTGCCTTGAGACGCCGCCCAAAAAGTAACAGAAGCTACACCAGAGCTTATTACCGGTGTTATTAAATAACCACCACTTGAACCTAATACCCAACTATGTGTAGCAGAGTGTGCTTTATTTAATCTTGAATCACTACAAGTTGATCCTTTAGAGTACCACCATGCGCCAGAATTAATGTCGGTATTAAGACTGCTTGAAGTTAATGATAAAGTATAAGATGATTTAGTACCG
>Ga0207035_1034_pt2 | contig 41384 bp, 35 predicted proteins | sample Alteio_BWMinCont_77_FD_153272 | JGI IMG/M metagenome (GOLD analysis project Ga0207035, IMG submission 153272) | Enriched cells from forest soil in Barre Woods Harvard Forest LTER site, Petersham, Massachusetts, United States -... | ecosystem: Environmental > Terrestrial > Soil > Temperate forest >... | reverse complement strand
GATTGGAATTTTTATTTGCTTGGTACAGTTATGAATGCATATACGGCTGAAGTATTGGTAGATCTGTATGATGAAATACCTTATTCACAGGGCCTTCAGGGAGCTGCTAATTTAAACCCAAAATTTGATAGCGGCTATGCTATTTATAACACATTATTAAACTCTATTGATACAGCTTTGAGCAAAGATTTTACAGCAACTACTAACACATTAGCGGGAACTCAGGATATGGTTTTTGGAGGCAATATGGCTAATTGGATGGCCTTTGCTAACACCCTTAAATTGAAGATGTATCTGCGTATGATAAATGCGTATCCTTCTGCGGCACAGGCAGGGATCACTGCATTATATAGTGCTAGTCCAACTTTCCTTTCAGTTGATGCAAGTGTGACTAATTTTTCGAGTACGCCAGGAAATCAAAATCCTTTGTACAATTTAAATATATACGCGGAAAATACTTCAACTAATTTAAAAGCAAGTACAACATTTGTATCTTGGTTGGAAGCTAACCAGGATCCAAGGATCGTTTACTTTTTTGGTGCTGATTCGCCGGCATCTATTAATCAGGGAGATTATGCGCATATAAACGCTATTTATTCCGCCGCTCCTGTATTTGCAGAAACACCAACGGATCCTGTTGAACTTATTTCTACAGCTGAGTCTTATTTTTTACAAGCAGAAGCTGATGTGAGATATTTTGGCGGTACCAAGGCCGATAGTCTTTATGATCAGGGTGTGTTGGCGGCATTTCAACAGGAAGGGCTGGATGGAAGTTCCTTTATTGCGCCAGGCGGAGCATATGCATATCCTGCAACAGGAACTATGGATCAGCAAATTCAGGCGATCATTGTACAAAAATGGGCATCCTGTGCTTATGGATGTCATTCGCTTGAATCATTTTTTGAAGCAAACAGGACAGGATATCCCCAAAGGAGCCCTGTTTATTCAACCATTTCAAGTTATATCCCGGGGCAATTAGTAATTGGACCTAATTCAAGTTTGCCAGCAGGGCAATATGCAAAAAGGTTAGTATATCCTTATGATGAGACATCCAGAAATACAAATGCGCCAAAAACAATAGTTCCTGAAACAACCCCTGTTTGGTGGGGTAAGTAAATTTAGAAGTAATGGTAGTTATATTTAGTATATAATATTTTTAATGTTAAAACATAAAATATGCGTAAGATATTATTTGGTCTTTTTGTTTTGCTGGTAGTATTTTTAGCTTCTTGTAGCAAAGCGGATACAAGCACTCAGCCAAATGGTTATGCCAGTACCCAATTAGGGAATACGGCTACAGTTAACATGTCAAATAGTTGGTGGGTGAATGTGTTTTTGCCTGGTACAGGTAATCTAACACCTCTTCCAATTTTTTTCCAAACTTATAATACTGTGGCAAATACAACTGATTCAATGTGGGTAGATGATTTTCAGAATTTGGGACTTGCAGCTGCCGTTGGTTACCCAGTTTCTCTAGGGACAGGACCTGATTCATTGGCTGGCTTGGGGACTGATTTTAAATGTAAAGTAGCAATTAACTATTCAAAGTATACATTTAGTACTACTAATTCTGTTAACTACTATGGAGATACTGCAACCACCCTGGTTACTGTAATTGGTGGTCAGATCTTTCCAAAAGGAGGCATTTCCCTTGCAGGAAATGTTACGGATAGCATTTACATGAAGGTTGTTTTCTCTTCCAACACTGCAGATACTTTTACTGTTTCTGGTGTTGCCAGAACAGAATTTGATGAGGATGATTATTAAAAGTCATATTGTATGATATCTTTTTAAATTATAAACCGCTTTTTAAAGCGGTTTTTTTATTTCTGGGAAGACATCTCTATTAAGTCATACTTCTGCTAAAAAACTTAACACTCCCTTAATATTGAAACTGCTTATTCGGCGCACCTTTGCGCAGTTAACCATTAATTCATATTGCATTCTGCTAACCATATTATTGCTGCGAAAAATTTTGGAAAAAGTTTTCAGTGGGGTGTTGCTATGTCGGCAGCACAAAATGAAGGGGCAGCTCATTTATATGGAAGAGGGCCATCTGTTTGGGATGTATTTGTAGGTAACCGCAGTAAAATAAAAGGTAAGCCAACTGTTGCCTGCGATTTTTATCATCGTTATAAAGATGATCTGCTATTAACAAAAGCACTTGGCTTTAATACATTTCGTTTTTCTATTTCATGGAGTCGCATATTGCCTGATGGTATTGGAAAAATAAATAAAGAAGGAATAGATTTCTATCATCGCGTCATTGATGAATGCTTCAAACTTGGTTTAACTCCTTACATAACATTATATCATTGGGATCTTCCTTATGAACTTGAAAAGAAAGGAGGCTGGACAAATTATTTTGTAAACAAATGGTTCAATCGTTTTGTAACTGTTTGCGCAGAAGCGTATGGCGATAAAGTAAAGAACTGGATAATTTTAAATGAACCTTTTGCATTTACTTCATTGGGCTATATGTTGGGTAATCATGCGCCGGGTAAAAGAGGGTTGGATAATTTTTTTCCGGCAGTTCATCATACTGCATTAGCGCAGGCAGAAGGTGGTCGCATTATTCGTAAACTGGTTCCACAAGCTTATATCGGAACAACTTTTTCTTTTTCAGAAATTGTTCCTTACTCTGATAAGAAAAAAGATATTGAAGCCGCTAACCGTGTAGATGTATTAATGAACCGTTTGTTTATAGAACCTGCATTGGGTAAGGGATACCCACGAGAAGAATCTTTCAGACTTACAGAAAGAATGCACATACATAATAAGGAATGGAAATATATTGAACGGCTGCAATTTGATTTTGATTTTATTGGCGTGCAATATTATTTTCCATTGGTGGTAAGGTATAACAGTTTAATTCCACTGATACAGGCTTCGGATGTAAAAGCAAAAGCACGTAAGGTTCCTTATACTGCTATGGGTTGGGAAATAAATGCAGATAGTTTTTACCGTACCATAAAAAGAATATGGAACTATGATGCTGTAAAAGAAATTATCATTACTGAAAATGGCTCCTATTTTAAAGATGAATTAAAGAACGGCGTTATTAATGATGAAGAACGCATTGATTATTTTCAGCAACACTTGCATGCTGTATTAAAAGCAAAAAAAGATGGAGTTAATATCAAAGGTTATTTTGCATGGACATTGATGGATAATTTTGAATGGGCTGAAGGTTTCAATGCACGCTTTGGTTTGGTGCATGTTGATTTTAATACACAATTACGTACTATTAAAAACTCCGGTTATTGGTTTAGGGATTTTTTAACTGGTAAAATTTAGTTCAGAGAAAAGATGAATAAATAAAACTAAGTACAAGTGAGTGACACAACGATGCCGATAGTAGTACCAAAGTTTGTCCCAAAAAAATTATAATTGATATAACGGTTTAACGTAAACGTAAGACTGACTTCACTATTTGTTTATATAAGGTAAGGAGCTTTGCAAAACCTCATACAATGAAACGACTACTAACCTTTCTATTGTTTGTTGCCAATACTTCTTTTTGCCAAACATCTGAAACGCCTAACATTTTTATTATTACTACCGATGGTTTTAGATGGCAGGAAGTATTCACTGGTGCTGATTCTTCCATTTTATTCAATACAAAATATGTAACAGATACCGCTACATTCCGATACTTGTATTGGGCCAATACAGCAGAGGAGCGAAGACAAAAACTAATGCCTTTTTTATGGAATTTTGTGGCGCAAAAAGGACAGCTTTGGGGCAATAGAAATTATGACAATGATGTTTCGGTGGTTAATCCATATAAAATTTCTTATCCCGGATATAATGAAATACTTACCGGATACAATGATTGGTTTGTAAGCCTAAACAGAAAAAGACTTAACCCTAATTCAAATATTTTAGATTATCTAAATAGCACTTCGCAATATAAAAATAGAGTTGCAGCATTTGGGTCATGGAAATTATTTGATTATATACTTAATCAACCTCATGGTACTATACCAATCAATTGTGGTTATGAACCAAGTTATGATGATAGTCTTACAACTACTGAACAGGCAACAAATTATATTGAAGCATCCAGCGATGATAATAAAGATGCTACCCGTCGTGATATGCTGACATTTACATTAGCAACTGAATATGTAAAAAAGAAACATCCAAAAGTTGTATACATTGGTTTTGGTGAAACCGATGAGTTTGCACATCATGGACGATACGATATGTATTTGAACCAGGCGAATATGTTTGATAAATTTTTAGCTGAATTATGGAACCTTGTTCAATCAGATAAGTTTTATAAAAACAATACGCTGTTTTTTATTACTACAGATCATGGAAGAGGGAATACGCCATCTACATGGGTCACACATGGTTTTTGGGCAAAGGGTTCAAAAGAAACGTGGTTGGCTGAGTTTGGCCCTAACATAAAACCGTTAGGCGAAATGAAAGAAAAAGATACGGTACATAGCATTCAGTTCTCTCAAACAATTGCAGCATACCTGGGCGAATATTTTAAAACAGATCATTCAGTAGCTAACGCTTCAGAACCATTGTTATCAGCAACAGATAAGAAATAAATTAAATTGCTTTCGGAATAAAAATATCAGCAGCTTTATGGAGTATATCTGAAGTGTAGTTTTCTTTAGCTGATTTTTTGAGTAATGTTGTTCGTGATAAAACGATATCGATTATCTTATCAGTTTCATCTTTAAAATCTACTTTGATATTTTGTTCAGTAGTGAGCCATTGTTTTACTTTATCGAAGTGTTTATCTTTTAAACTTTTAATTACCGGCACTCCATATTCTTTTGCGCCTGCTGCATTACAATGTTGTTCGTATTGATTCTTCATCGGTATCACCAATAATTTTTTACCCATATGCAATGCTTCTGCAGGTGTTTCAAACCCACCGCCTGAAATAATTCCTTCGCAACTAATAAAGCTTTCTAAAAAGTCTGCATTATTCACTGGTCTTACCCAACAATTTTTTTCAACAAAAGATTTTTTTGTATGCTTAGAGAAAATATGCCAGCGTGTATTTTTAAATGCACTTAAAAATTTTATTAACTTCTCTTCATGATAAGCAGGTAGATAAACGGTGTAATGGCCAAGGTTACGAACTTGTGCATTGCGTATTTCTTTGCGTATCACCGGAGTAAAAATATTATCACCGTATTTCTTGAAATGAAAGCCTACTCCGGTTTTGCAGGGTGCATAATATTTTAATACCAACAATGCTAATGGATCAAACTTATCCGGCTTTGGGGCATTTTTATGCAATATTGCAAATTGATGACTCATTGAAACACATGGAACATTTTTTATTTTGGCTGACCATGCACTTACTGGTTCAAAATCATTTATCACCAGGTCATAATCTTCAACAGGGAATTTTTTTATTTCATTGAGGAATCTTTTGGATTGCATTTTTTTAAATGTTTCATAAATATCAATGCCACCTTTCTTTCCAAAAACATAACACAATCCTTTTCTGCGATATTTAATTACATGATCCAAATCTACATCTGCTTCAGTGCCGCTTATCAATATATCTACCTCACATTTCTTTTTTAATAAAGGAATAATTTCCGTTGCACGACTGATATGCCCGTTGCCTGTTGCCTGTATTGCGTATAATACTTTCATAGTTTTTATTAAGATGCTAATTCAAAATCTTCCATCATTATTTTAAATAATTCTGCTGTACGCAGGTAAGCAGCCTCATCCATATAAAAAGAATCATTTAATTCTTTTACCTGGTTATCCTGCTGATAATAATAAATGTTCCAGTCATCATTATAATATTCAAGAGCAGTAAGGTTTTCAATCCAATCACCAGAATTTAAATAGTTTACTTTGCCTTTTGTTGTTACGATCTCACGGTTACATGGTTGATGAATATGTCCGCAAAGAACATAATCATATCCTTTTTCAATGGCGATTTCTGCAGCGGTATTTTCAAAGCTGTTGATAAACTTTACAGCACTTTTAACCGAGTTCTTAATTTTTTTTGAAAGAGAAATTTTTCCTCTTCCTATTTTTTTGCTGATGTAATTGATGAAAGTATTTATCATTATCAGCATATCATATCCTACAGCTCCCAATTTTGCTAACCATTTACTATATTTCATAGTTACATCAAATATATCTCCATGAAATATCCAACTGCGTTTATTGTTATTATGATGTATCACCAGCTTATTTACAATATGAAAATCGCCGATTGAAAAATTTTCAAATCTCCTTAGCATTTCATCATGGTTACCGGTAATGTAATAAACCTTAACACCACGGCTAAGCATACTTGTAATTTGTTTGATCACCTGCATGTGCCCGGCCGGCCAATATTTTTTACTGAATTGCCATATATCAATAATGTCACCGTTTAAAACAAGGATAGAAGGGTCAATAGTGGAGAGATAACGTGATACCTCGTTTGCACGGCAACCATAGGTTCCAAGATGTACATCAGAGATAATTGCTACGTCTATTTTTCTTTTTTCCAAGGGATATAATTAAATGCAAAGCTTAAACTATAATGTTGCCAAATTGTGAAGGCAAGGTTACCAAAACGTAAAGCCTTTTCTTAAACATTTGGTAATGCTTCATTCATATTGAGATAATATTTGCTTTACATCTTTGATGTAGGCAAATAAGGGTTAGTAAATTATTTGTAGTGGGTAAATTTTTCCTTTGTGCATTAAAAGCGGAATTTCTATTCCGCTTTTTTTATGCCTTAATATATTGACTAATTTTGCCGCACAATTTCAATATGGAAAAGCTTTCTTTTTCGATAAGACAAAATTTTTTATTCTTTGCAGGATCCCTTCTTTTTTTATTAGTAGGGTCAATATTATTATTAACAGTAGGAAATCATCCAAGTTTTTTATTGCTTAATAGTCATCATTATTTTTTATTGGATATTTTTTTTAGTTATTACACCAATGTTGGGAATGGTGTATTTGCAATTATTTTAGGATTGATTTATATTTTTATTGTTAAAAGACAGGAAGAAGGAATTACAATAATATGTTCTTTTCTTTTATCGGGTTTGATTGCTCAAATAATTAAACATCTTATAAGTTTTCCAAGACCGAAATCTGTCTTCGGTATTAATGAGCAACATTATTTTATAACCGGGATTGAGTATGCTTTTAATAATAGTTTTCCGTCGGGACACTCTGCTACAGCTTTTGCAGCAGCCACTGTAGTTGTTTTAACTATGAAAAATAAAAAATGGCAATTACCTATTTTACTATTGGCTATTTTAGTTGGGTTTTCGAGAATATACCTGGGACAACATTTTTTATTGGATGTGATCGTTGGAGCTTTAATTGGAATTATATCCGGGTTGGGTTGCGTTAATTTTCTTCGGAAGTATCAACTTAAAAAATTGAATAGCAATTAATCTTTTTTACTTTCTAATGTAAAACCAAAAGTAGAGCCCACATCTAATGAGCTGCGTACATGAATTGCTTGTCCGTGTGCTTCAATAATATGTTTGCAGATAGAAAGACCAAGTCCACTGCCACCTATTTTTCTGCTTCTTGCATGATCGGTTCTATAAAAACGTTCAAATATTCTTCCGATATGTTCCTCTGAAATTCCGGCACCATCATCACTTATCTCAATCAAAATTCTTTTGCCATCTATTTTATAAGCACTGGCTTCTATCTGCCCGTTTCGCTTTCCATACTTGATAGCATTATCAATAAGATTGATAAATACCTGCCGAATTTTTTCTTTATCGGCAAATACTGTCAACGGTAATTCACATCCTTTTTTAATAACAAGATGAATTCCGGATTCATCTGCTTTAATAGATAATGATTCAAAAACTTCTTTTACCAGGTCCTGAATAATAAAATTTTCTTTGTAAAGTAATTGTTCACCACTTTCTAATTTTGAAATTTCATCAAGGTCATCTAGTAAATTTACCAGCCTGTCAACATTACGAGATGTGCTGCTTAAAAATTTTTTATTTACCTCTGGGTTCTCTAATGCACCATTTAGTAGAGTATCTATATAACCTTGTATAGCAAAAATTGGGGTTTTCAATTCGTGAGAAAGATTTTGTAAAAATTCTTTTCTGAAAGCTTCATTCTTTTTTAGTAATTCAATTTCTGCTTTACGTTGCTCTGCCCAGTATTCCACATCTTCCCTCACTTCATCAATACTTTTTTGCGGCAAAATATTTTTATAATAAAATTCTTCTCTTTTACTTGCTTTGGTTTGATAAATAAGTTTATATATCAGTTTTATTTTACGGTAAATAAAACGCTGCACCATAAATAATATCAGCCCAAAGCTTCCCAAAAAAATAATGAGCAGAGAAAGCAAAGCAATCCACCAGGTAGGATGAAAATAGTAAATGATAATACTTATAGGGACAGCAATGAGTAAAGCTGTTAACGCAGATAATTGTTGTGGTGAAAAATTTTTTGCAGAGAACATCTATTTAGTTCGTAGTTCATGTAAATAAAAACAATTCAACGCTACAAAAATAAATAACTATAAACTACCAGCCATGAGAAGTATTTACAATTCAAACTTATATCCAACACCTTTAACAGTAGTAATACAATCGAGATTAAGTTTTTGTCTTATTTTACGGATATGCACATCAATAGTCCGGTCTCCAACTATTACTTCTGTACCCCAAACCTGGTTCAATATCTCGTTACGCAAAAAAACTTTGCCGGGCTTTGAAGCAAGCAGTGCAAGTAATTCAAATTCCTTTCGTGCAAGTATTATTTCGTTGTTGTGAAGATTTACTAAATATTTCTCGCGATCTATTTGCAGGTCGCCAATTTGTAACACTAATGGTTCCTCTTTATTGCTATTAACTCTCCTAAACAATGCAGTTATCTTGCTTACCAATACTTTTGGACTGATTGGTTTAGTCAAATAATCATCTGCGCCAGTTTCGAGGCTCTTTATTTCTGTTCCTTCATCGCTAAGGGCAGTTAAAAAAACAATCAGTGTATCTTTAAATAAAGGTTGCAGACGAAGAATATTACAAACTTCAATACCATTTTTTCCCGGCATCATAATATCTAAAATGATAAGGTCGGGCTGATGTTTTTTTGCCTGCTCTATTGCTTCATCACCGTTTTTTGCAGTTATTACTTTATAACCTTCTGCCTGCAGATTGAACTGAATGATTTCCAGAATATCGGGTTCATCATCTGCAATTAGAATTTTTTTAACATTACTCATACGCCGTTTGTTAAGCAAAAGTAATCTATCATTTTAAGCCATCATCAATACAGTCCGGCTTCTTATATTATCAAATTGTTAACCCAATGCAGCAGCAAAGTTGAATTAATAGTTATAAAGAACGATATTTGCTCTCAATATCTATAAAATTTACCATTTTAGCAGGAAATGGTACTTTATGAAGAGAATAATTCCCACTATAATAATATTTTTTTTTGCTACTAGAGCTTTTGCTATAGCTGATACAGCTAAGGTGCCAATTCAACGGATTTACTTTCATGACCTGATTCATAAAGAACAAAAACTTTGTGATGAAGCGGATGGTAAATTGGATGGCATGATTAAAGTTTCTGGAAATTCAGATATCAACCTGCAGGTTACCGACGCATTAACAAGAAGGATTAAAGAGCTGGAAGATTTTGTAGAGGCAGATACAACTATCAATACTAATAATGAAAAAATAAAGTATTTGAAATTCATTGAACAGTTGGTACAGGATTTTAGAGTTGCCTGGAGAGCAAGGGAAATTAATCCAATATTAGCTCCTGCATTGGTTGATAATTTTGAGAAAATACTTAAAGCTAATATTAACAGCCAAAGTATTGCTCCTTTTATTGCTGTCGCTCCTTATGAAGTTGGCAAAATCAATACAGAAATATTCAAAGATAATAAAGGCTATCAAGATAGTAGAAAAATATTGTTCTTAAAATATTGTTCATTAAATCCTGATAAAATATTATCTGTTATCGGTCCCTATGCTAATGAATCTTTTGCAGATAGCCTCGTTGCAGAAGCTGCTCTTCGCGACCCCGTTCAATTGTATTCATACGCACAGGCATATTACACACCGGAAGGAAAGTTAATTCACCGGAGTGAGAACCCAATTGTAAAACAGGTGGCAGAGTTAAGCGAAACTCCAAGAGCCTTGCTTTATTTTCCTTTTTTAGATGATATATTAAAAGGAATTCAAACAATAGATAATATAAAAAGATATGTAGGTACTGATGAAAAAGGATATGATAGTGTTGGGTATTTTAAACTGTTGGTGAAAACAGAAATAAGATACAGTATGCGCTTAGTGGAGAAGGATACGCCGATTGCTATGTTTGGCGCCAATGGGTTACATGATATGTTGCAACGAAAAGCTATTGAACATTTTATTACGCCAATAAATAATTTGCACGAAGAAACAAATCTGAATATAAGGATGAAGGCCATCGATCCTTTGACGCCGGTTGAGATTTATTATATGATGGTGATGGGTGAAAATGATATTTATACTTCCAGCTACAAACATAGTTTTGAAAGAATGCTGCAGAAGATGAGTCCAGTTTCAAGAACTGATTTTTTATTAATGGAAGTAAATATGGACTATTTTAAAAAGTTCATTAAGATGGCCGCTAACTTTAATCAGTTAGATACGTTTTTGCGATTGATGCCTCCGGATAGATCTGAAATATTGATGAAGGCATTCGTTGACAATCTTGATAACTCCAGCAGTCTGGAAGATGCTGTAGACGTGGCCGATAGTTATAGCAGTATCAAAAACAAAGCGTTGCTAAAAACTATTTTACAAAACGTAACTGAAAATGAGCAAAAGAGTATTGATGAGAACAATACTAAAGGAAAGATCGTTTATGGCTTATTAAAAACAATTTTTTTATCTGCAGATATTAATAACAAAATTGATCTTACAAAAGAGATCGGAATACCTTCTATATATAGTGTTGATCATAATTTTTTGGCTGATGATAGTGATCGTGTCATACAACAGGTTTTCTTTTTTGGTGATGAAGATGGCAAAGGAATTTTTAAAAGTTTTCTTAATTCATTTTCTCCTAATGATTGGCGTATAAATATGGAAAAAGAATGGGTGGTTATAAAATCATTAAGAGGAAAAAAAGTTTGGATATATGCCAATCGTCCATTGGATAATGACGCCAACCTTGATGATTCTGCGCAAGTACATTTAAGCGAGTATCTTACTAAAAATGATTTGCATCCCACAGTTGTAATTCATCGTGGGCATAGTTATTGGCTTCCACGAACTATTGATAGAATGCCTGCCGATGCGAAGATCATTGTACTTGGTAGTTGCGGAGGCTATAAAAATTTAAACCAGATTTTAGAGATTTGCCCCGATGCTCATATTATCTCTACAAAAGAAATTGGTAAGGGTGATATCAACCGCCCCATACTTAATTACCTTAATCAGAATTTTATTTCAGGTAAAACATTGGTATGGCAGGATATGTGGACGAATCTCACTAAACTTTTCTCGAATGACCCCAGTAAAGAAGTAAGAGAAAGCTGGGATGATTATATACCTCCTTACAAAAATCTCGGCGCTATTTTTATTAAAGCCTATAATAAAAAAATGGATGGAGAATAATTTTCTATCCATGCCATTTTACCCGATAAATGTAACTTTGTTAAATGAGTGAACAGTCACGGACAAAGAAAAGAATATTTGATTCTTCATTATTTCAACGGTTATTATATTTTGTAAATCCATATAAGCGGAAATTCTATTGGTCAATTTTTTTAGCTGTTTTTTTAGCGGTACTTTCTCCAGTCAGGCCATGGCTTATTCAACTAACAATTAATGAAGGGTTAAAAAGCAATGCAACAGTTTGGTTTTTAAAAGGACCGGCAAGAGTTATTGTCGGTATTACTATCATTCAGTTAGTAATTTTGTTGATTGAATCCTTTTGTCGTTTTGTTTTTTCTTTTTCAACTTCTTCCTTAGGACAAAATGTGGTAAAAGATATGAGGGTGGCCACCTACAATAAAATACTTCATTTTAATCTTTCTCAATATGATAAAACGCCCATTGGTACTTTAACTACCCGAACAATTAATGACATTGAGTCCATCAACGATATTTTCAGTGATGGGTTGATACCTATTATTGCCGACCTTCTTTCAATTGTAGCAGTTTTAATTTATATGTTTTTTGTTGATTGGAGATTGACATTAGTTTGCATAGCGCCATTTCCGATATTAATGATAGTAACTTATTATTTTAAAGAGAGTGTAAACAAATCATTTATCCGGGTACGTAATGCAGTGGCAAGTCTTAATGCTTTTGTACAAGAGCATATTACCGGAATGAGTGTGGTACAAGCGTTTGCTGCAGAAAAAAGAGAGTTTAAAAAATTCGACTTGATCAACCAGGAACATCGCAATGCAAACATCCGTTCCATTCTTGCATATTCTATTTTTTATCCTGTGGTTGAATTAATTCTTGCTTTTTCTTCAGGCTTGTTGGTTTGGTGGGCTGCTATGGAATCATTGCATGTTACTAATAATAATGCAGCACAGGTTGCAGGTATTGTTACTTCGTTTATATTATGTTTGAATTTATTGTTTCGCCCTTTGCGTGTTATTGCTGATAAGTTTAACGTATTACAAATGGGAATGATAGCCAGCGAACGTGTTTTTAAAGTATTGGATAATACAGATAATGCAATTGATACAGGTAATTATATACCTGAGCATGTTTCCGGAAAAGTTGAATTTAAAAATGTATGGTTTGCATATAACGATGATCAATATGTATTGAAAGATATTTCCTTTTCAATTAATCCCGGAGAAACATTAGCAATTGTTGGGCACACTGGTAGCGGAAAAACATCTATCATAAGTTTGCTTAATCGATTGTATCATATTCAAAAAGGGAATATTAAAATAGATGATGTTGATTTAGAAAATCATGATTTGCTTTATCTGCGAAGCAAAATTGCAGTTGTATTACAAGATGTTTTTTTATTCAGCGCTTCAGTACGTGATAATGTAACGCTTCGCAATGATAACATTTCAGATGAACAGGTAATTGAAGCAGCGAAACTGATCGGCATTCATGATTTTATAATGCGTCTTCCGGGTGGGTATCATTTTAATGTAATGGAACGTGGAGCTACACTTTCATTGGGACAACGTCAATTACTCTCATTTGTCAGGGCGATATTATTTGATCCTGCTATACTTATTTTAGATGAAGCAACATCTTCAGTTGATACAGAAAGCGAACACCTGATACAACAAGCCATTGAAAAATTAATAGCCGGAAGAACGTCCATAGTTATAGCACATCGGTTAAGCACCATCCGAAAAGCCAATAAAATAATTGTCTTGGACAAAGGAGAAATAAAGGAAATTGGAACTCATGATGAATTGCTTCAAAAACAGGGACATTATTATCAGTTGCATAAAATGCAATTTGAAAAGCAAGAGGAGCCAGCCTAAATCTTTCATTTTAATATTTTAGACTTTCTATTTTCGATTTTTAACCTTTGCTTCCTTATCTTTGCGCAAAATTTGAGGAATTACATGTTTTTAAAGAGCACCAAAGCATTACTGGTATTGATTTTCAGCTTATTTTCAGTATCGCTTTTTACTAATGTTTTTGCACAAAATGCGGGCAATGAGCAAGGGCAAAAGCAAGAAGTACAAAAACAGGCAGGAAGAGAAAAGAAATTATTCGATGCCAATGAAGTTATTTTTGGTCATATAATGGATGCGCATGAGTTCCATTTTTTATCCTGGAAAGATAGCGATGGCAAAGAGCATTTTGCTAATATTCCACTTCCCGTTATTATTTATTCTCCACAAAAAGGCTTGACATGTTTTATATCGTCTGAATTTCATCATGGCGAAAATAATTATAAAGATTATTCTATTTTAACAGAAGATAAAATTGATGAACAGAAGCTTGATATCAAAAAATTCAATATCGGTCAAATCGTAGCTGTTAATGAAAACGGTGAAGTGGATGCAAGTGTAAAAGTGTATGATTTATCTCTTACAAGAAATGTAGTGCAAATGCTTTTTGCGTTAACGCTGTTAGTTTGGGTTTTGTTGTCAGTTGCTAAACGTTATACAAAAGGAGAAGGCGTTACATCTGCTCCAACAGGAATGCAAAATGCTTTGGAAACTGTTATCAATTTTATCAGGGATGATGTGGCTAAACCAAGTATTGGTCATAAGTATCAGAAGTACTTGCCTTATTTACTTACTGTATTTTTCTTTATTCTTATTAATAATATTGTTGGCCTTATACCGGGCACAGCTAATGTTACTGGTAACATTACTTTTACGATGATATTAGCATTGATATCTTTTATAGTAATATTATTTAGCAGCAACAAACATTATTGGGGACATATCGTATGGCCGCCGGTTCCACATTGGATAAAACCAATTTTAGTTCCTGTTGAAATATTAGGAGTATTTACTAAACCATTTGCGTTAATGATAAGGTTGTTTGCAAATATGGTTGCAGGTCACATTCTTATTATTTGTTTGATATCACTGATATTTATTTTTGGTGGATTAAATACATTTTTAGGAATAGGATTTTCACCCTTATCAATTGGGTTTACGGTTTTTATTTATTTTATTGAATTACTGGTGGCATTTTTACAGGCATATATTTTCACATTCCTGACAGCAGTTTTTATTGGCCAGGCAATGGAAGGAGGTCATGGTGATGAGCATAGCCATGTAGATGAGGTAATGATTTAAGTTTTTTAATCAATATAAAATGACAATTATGAGTTTATTGACTGTTTTGTTAAGTACACCAATGGGTAATGCAGGTGGTGCTATTGGCGCTGGTCTTGGCGCTATCGGTGCTGGTATTGGTATCGGCCAGATCGGTAAAGGAGCACTCGAAGCTATTGCACGTCAGCCAGAAGCTATCAATGACATCAGAAGTAATATGATCCTTACTGCCGCTTTGGTAGAAGGGGTTGCGTTGTTTGCTGTTATCATTGGTTTATTGGCGATGATACTTTAAGACAAAAAAACACAACTGCATCCAAAGCACAGGGCGGAGGATGCAGTTAAATTTAATTTTTCTGAAGAGATAAATATATTTTATGCAGTTACTTACACCTGGTTTTGGATTGATCATCTGGACCCTGCTGGCTTTCCTGATAGTATTTTATATACTGAAAAAATTTGCATGGCCAGCAATTATTAAGGGCTTGAAAGAAAGAGAAGACAATATTGCTAATTCTATTTCAATGGCTGAAAAAGTAAAAGCTGAAATGGCCCAGTTGAAAAATGATAATGAAGCTTTATTGATTAAAGCTCGTGAAGAAAGAGCATTGTTATTAAAAGAAGCAAAAGAAACAAAAGATAAAATAGTTAACGATGCAAAAGATGAAGCTAAAGCACAGGCATCAAAAATTATTAATGATGCACAGGCTGTAATCAATCAGCAAAAAATGGCGGCTATTAACGAACTGAAAAATCAAGTTGGTAAATTGGTTATAGAAGTGAGTGAAAAAATATTAAGACGTGAACTAAGTAATAAAGCAGAGCAGGAAAATTATATCAAGCAATTATCGGAAGAAGTAAAATTGAATTAAAATTAAAATACCCACTTAAGGGTTTGAGGTATGGATAATCCACGTTTAGCAGGCAGGTATGCAAAAAGTTTAATTGATCTGGCAATCGAGCAGGATCAATTAGAAACTGTTTATGCTGACATTAAATTTTTAAAAGCAATTATTAAATCCAACCCGGATTTTGTTGCGATGCTCCGTAGTCCTATTATACATGGCGATAAAAAAATCGCCATCATTGCTGCAATTATTACAGATAACGTTGGAAAACTTACTTCAGCATTTATTAAATTATTAGCTAATAAAGGAAGAGAACAATACCTTCCTGAAATTACATTGGGTTTTATTGATCAATACAATCAGTTAAAAAATATTCATCGGGTTAAACTTACAACAGCAATTGATGTAAGTGATGAAATCAAACAATCCATTGTACAAAAAGTAAATGCAATGCCCGGTGTAGGTTCAGTGGAATTGGAAACGGCAGTAAAAGAAGAACTCATCGGTGGCTTTGTGTTAGAAACAGATAACAAATTAATTGATGCAAGTATATTGCGTGATTTGAAAGATGTAAAGAAACAATTCATGAATAATGAATATGTTGCTAAACTAAGATAAAGTATAAAAAATAAAAATATGCCAGACATAAAACCAGACGAAATATCGGCCATACTTCGTCAGCAGCTAAGTAATTTTAATGCATCGGCCAGTTTAGAAGAAGTTGGTACTGTACTTCAGGTAGGTGATGGTATTGCACGTGTTTACGGATTGAATAATGTTCGTAGTGGTGAGCTTGTTGAATTTGAAAATGGTGTAAAAGCAATCGCATTAAACCTGGAAGAAGATAATGTGGGTGTGGTATTGATGGGGGATAGCCGTGAGATAAGAGAAGGTGATAAAGTAAAACGTACCGGAGAAATCGCATCTATTAAAGTAGGGGATGGATTAAGTGGACGTGTTATTAATACATTGGGTGAACCGATTGATGGTAAAGGTCCTATCAAAGGAGAATTATATGAAATGCCGTTGGAACGTAAAGCTCCGGGTGTAATTTTTCGTGAACCTGTAAAGGAACCATTGCAAACAGGTATCAAAGCAATTGATGCAATGATTCCAATTGGTCGTGGTCAACGTGAGTTGGTTATTGGTGATCGTCAAACAGGTAAAACAGCCATTTGTATTGATACCATTATCAATCAAAAAGAATTTTATGCTGCCGGAAAACCAGTGTATTGTATATATGTGGCTATCGGACAAAAAGCATCTACCATTGCAGGTATAATGAAAGTGTTGGAAGAACATGGTGCAATGGTTTATACAACTATTGTTGCAGCTTCTGCATCTGATCCTGCTCCGTTACAATTCTATGCTCCGTTTGCTGGTGCTGCCCTTGGAGAGTTTTTCCGTGATACCGGTCGTCCTGCATTAATTATTTATGATGATCTTTCTAAACAGGCTGTTGCTTATCGCGAAGTTTCATTGTTGTTAAGAAGGCCTCCGGGACGTGAAGCATATCCCGGCGATGTATTCTATTTACATAGTCGTTTATTGGAAAGAGCTGCGAAGATCATTGGAAGAGATGAAATGGCAAAACAAATGAATGACTTACCACAATCAATCAAACATTTAGTAAAAGGTGGTGGTTCATTAACGGCATTGCCTGTTATTGAAACGCAGGCCGGTGACGTATCTGCATATATCCCAACAAACGTTATCTCTATTACTGACGGACAAATATTTTTGGAAAACAATTTGTTCAATGCCGGTATCCGTCCTGCTATCAACGTAGGTATTTCGGTAAGCCGTGTGGGTGGTAATGCGCAGATCAAATCAATGAAAAAAGTTGCCGGTACATTAAAACTGGATCAGGCGCTTTACCGTGAGTTGGAAGCCTTCAGTAAATTTGGTGGCGACCTGGATGCTGCTACAAAAAATGTAATTGATAAAGGAGCAAGAAATGTGGAAGTGTTGAAACAACCACAATACTCTCCAATGAGTGTTGAAAAACAAGTAGCCATTATTTATCTCGGTACACAAGGATTATTAAAAGAGGTAGCAGTTAAAAATGTAAAAGCCTTTGAAGAGATATTTTTAATGCAACTGGAAACAAAACATCCTGAAGTATTAGCTGAATTTAAAAAAGGCGGCTTGTCAGATGATGCATTGAATAAAGTAGCTGTATTGGCAAAAGGATTAACCGGACAATACAAATAATAAGTTCTTACTATTTTAAAGATAAAAAGGAAGATGATCAACCTTCCTTTTTTATTTGCGTTTGTTTTCTTTTTAAATATTTTTTTGGGACAAGCATAAGTACTGCTATCAGCATCGTTGTGTCACTCACTTTATCGGCATACCATTATTGAGCTTTTTATTAAAGTGCTTGACTCCTTTGTTTATTTATCATGAGTAAAAAAAACAAAATGTAAAATTGTAAAAATACTTACGACTATACCAATAAACCATGCAAATCTATATCCCCATTTTTTTAATAAAATAGTGGTATAAAAAGAATTTTTATAAGCATCACGTCCATCTATTAATAGAGCAATAACAGAATCCTTTTTATTTGCAATTCCCTTTATTTCATAATTTATATGTTTATTAGAGGCTAAAATTTCACAAGAATCTATTACTAATTCAATTGGTAAATTCACTGAATTTGCTAATGTTGTAATTGGTATTTTATCTGTTCTGTAACTTTCAGTTCGAGTAGCATGATTAATAGTTGGGTAACAATGGTTTTTAACTAAATGATTAAGAATAGTACGGCAAGTATATATTTTTCTATCGTAATAAAATACACCCATTAGAATTTGTTTGGCCTCATAAAGATAGCAAACTAAAAATCACTTTTGCATCTGCCATAGGTTATATATCTTGTGTATGTTAAGAATATGAACTTCTTGATAATAGATTATATAAATGAAAAGACTGTTACAATTATTTATATCAGTAATATTAACAAGCAATGCTTATGCACAGTTTCTTTTGACACCTTTAGAAAATGATGAGGATATAATAGAATTGATTAAAAAAGAAGACTTCTCCAGTTTATCAAAAATTTTAAATAGTGAAGATTTTACAGCTACAAAACAGGATTACAATTATGATCATGGAACTTATAGAGTAATAGCAGATTTAGAACTTACAAAAAATCTTGGGGCTATTGTACGTGCTGCTCCATTATCTGATATCCCTTACACTGCAGATGAACACCTAAACATTAACTATAGTGATTATGGAACTTACAAACATTTGATATATACTCATTGGTATACTACATGCTGTGTTTTAAATTTTCGTGGGATTTTAAGTTATTTTGCCCAATTGCCATTGACATATATAGTTGAACCCAATAAAACTCTGGTTAGTAATAGTTACAGGTTTCAAGGATATGAATTTCCTACTTGGAAAGATTCTATAATTGCTGATGATTTTAAAGGAATTGATAAATATAAATTAAAGAATTTTTGGAATGAGGATCAAGTAATTGATTCAGATAATCATTTTATATTTATTAATAAAAATGATGAAATAGGCCCTTTAGCATCTTATGATATTAACTATTGGAAGATTAAAAATAATATCATTGTTGGCGATTTTTATTATATGACTATTAGAGCAGACGTAGATTATCCTGTTGATAATAATATAATAAATGTACCACTTATAAAAAGCGAGAATTTGTATTATTTATATATTCAAATAGGAGATGCTAATAAAAAATACATTTTTGATTCTGGAGCATCTTATATATCACTTTCAGAAGATGATTACAAACAATTTGTAGATAATAATATTGTAAATACAAAACCAACATTTAAGCAATTTGCATTAGCAGATGGTAGTATTATTGTGAAAAAATGTGTGCTTATACCTGAATGGAAAATGGGTAAGATTATATTAAGAAATGTAAATGCTGTTATAGTAAAAAATGGAGAACCATTATTGTTTGGAGAATCTGTACTTAATCAATTCAAATCTTGGAAAATAGATAATAATACAAACAAATTAATTATTGAAGTAAAATAACTTGCGCAATTTCCTAACCTCGATATTTTCTCCTCGAATCTCAATACTTGCTCCCCACTCTTCAATTCCCCCCACTGGCGCAAGAATGGGGCGTAGGTTTGTAGCATATCCTTCTTGTGCCCAATGTTTACTCTTCCAAGCGTTTTGGGAATTTTTCCAACCTCTTCCTCAACTCATCCAGGGGCTTCCGCTACTCTTCCAACCTCTTCCGCAACTCATCCAGGGACTTTCGCTACTCTTTCAACCTCTTCCGCAACTCATCCAGAGGCTTACGCTACTCTTTCAATCTCTTCCGCAACTCATCCAGGAGCTTCCGCTACTCTTCCAATCTCTTCCGCTCTTCGTCAAAGAGCTTTCGCTTCTTGTCTGGATTCTATCGGTTAATCTCCACCAACAAAACCCACGCATCAATAACCGCTTTTATAAAAGAAAAAATAATTCCGGGAACAATCCAGTAAATACCGTTTTCGCCATAAAGTAAAATGGCAATACCCGCAACTAAATAAAACAGTACAGATAGCTGGTTAAAGGCAACGCTGAAAAAATATTGCTTTTTATAAACAACATCTGTTTTTTTATAGATACCAATATCCATTTTTGTAACAAGAATGTAAATGCTGATCGCTATAACAGATATTTCAATGCCTATCAAACAATAAGATTGCCGGGGAATAAGCATTAAAGATGAAATAACTAAAATGGTCAGCAACAAGATCAATGATAGTAACGCACGGTCCGGCAATTTAGGCAACGAAAGTATTTTTTGAATGTTAATAGAAACTCCAACAAATATCAATCCTGTTAAAGCCGCAGCAGAACCGGCCGTAGCTATAAAGAAATCGTGCCATTCATTTATATCCATAAAATAAATTATGCAGAGAATAATAATTATTCTTTTATAAAATTCAAATATCTCCCAAAAATTTCTTTTGTATAAGAAGCTAAATGTTTATTTAAATTTCTGCAAAGAAAATTAATTAAGGCGCCAATGAAATTCTTACTTGCACTCCAGCCCTGGTAGTAGTAATAGGCGCACTTGATGAAACATACGGTATTACCCGTCGCTGATCAAAATATAGTTTTACATTTATCTTGCTATTAAGATAATAATCTATCGTTGGTGAAATAGTTATTTCTTTACTACCCGAAGTTGCAAAATTTTCATTCTGATCTAGTATGCTGTTAGATGTTACGTTATCCTGTACCTTAACATCCAACCTGAAGTTAATTTCATTATCCAATTTGGAGCTTCCTGATTTACTTAAAAACTTGGGTAACTTAATTCCGGCAAGTAATTTCATTCCCTTCTTTTTATAACCTGCGCCAACGGAAAACGAAGTTGACCGTGTTTCACTTAACTGATAATCGATCAGGCTTAAACTTAATATTCGTTGTTTTATAAATTCAAACTTGGCCTGCAATTTATTTTTAAGCGTCATGTCTATTCCTATCAATGGTGCAAACTGTTCCTGTATAGTAATATTTGGGATCAGAAAATAGGGAACAAAACTTTTTGAAGTAGTATCATAAAAAGAAGGATAGTCGTACTTCGATGTATAAATTAAAGCTGAGGTAAATCCATTCATACTTAAATCGCCCGTATAACCATGCGATATTGTTATGCTGCTAAATATTTTATCCAGGCCCTTTATTTTACTAAGTCCGCTATAATCGAGTTTCCAGTTGGGCTCCGGCAATAGTCCACCAAAAGGATTGGATTTAATGTTAGGATTAGTTTCATTTATAAGTGCTACTTTATTCGGATCTTTCCCTGAGTATGCTGCAATAAAAGCTGGTATCAATACATCAGTTGAATACTGACTATAGCCATAAGAATAAGTTCCGGGTGCAGGAGAGCTACTACTATTAGGATTAAGTTTACCCAAACGATTTGATAATGTTAAACGGTAACTCTCAAAATTGAGAAATGTTTGCGACACTTTATTTGGATCAAAAGTTCCAAACAATGTTTTAAATGAAATGTAACTTATATCAAAGCCCCCACCTGCATAAGGACTAAGATGATTGAATTGATAATTGAGCTGGCCAGCTGTATCTGAATACTTATATGTTTCCGAATAATTCTTATTAAATGATTTAGATAAATTAATGCTGATATTTAAATCTTTTACTGGCACCACTTGTGCAGACAAGGTCAATCGTTGGCTATATGTTTGTTGAAACAAATCATTGAATGTGGTATCTTTTGTTATCAATCCTTTTTGAGCAGCCCTGTTGAGCCATCCTGTATCGGGTTGTTGCCCAAGTATAAAACCTAGTCCTGGGGCCATACTCCGCCAATCCTCTCCCACGTATTGCGTACTATCAGTATAACCCGGCAAACGAGTGTTCGCATTTTCAGAAACAGAAAAATTTATTTGCTTTACACTCGTTATCAATTTACCAACTATTCTGCCAAATGTACTTACATCCGGTGAAGCATTGGGGTCAGTTATTTTTCTTATACGAATTCTTTTTATTTCTTTCACCCGCTCATCATCACGTTTTACAAAATGAAAAATAGTGTCTGTTTTGGTAGTTATATTGTTATCGTTTTTATCGGTTGAATTTTTTTGTGGTTTATCAATAGATCGCAGCCATCTGAACTTGTTATAAACTTTTGTAAGATCGAATTGTGCTGTAGCTTCCTGCTGTTGGCCATTTTCCAAAATGTTGCCAAGACTAACTGCAAGTAATGACGCTCCAATCCAATTATAGGTAGCTTGGTATTTTAAATTAATCGTTGCAAAATCAGTAAGTGGAAATTTGGATGTGGGTAATGTATAAGAGAAATCAGTTGTCTGGTTATACAAAGTATTTCTTCCGCCTTTTAGAAAATTTTGCCAAATTGTATCTCGTTTTGCTTTAGTATCAATACGTCCGTATGGCTCATCAACTCTTGAATTATTAACTGCATTTAAATTAAAGTTGAGTGAGCGTGTAAGGTTCCATCGGAAAATATAATCACGTTCCATAATGAAGTAACTATTATACGTTTCGGGAATAGAGTAATTGCTTGCTCCTATGCTGCGGGCAAGTGTTACTCCAAATTGCTTGGTTATATCTGTCCTAAAACTCAATTGAGATGGAATAAGATTAAAATTAAAATCCTTTACCAAATCAAACCAATGTGATTTATTTTTTTTGAAGAACTTTAGTTTTTTAAAAGGCTCTATATATGCAGGTTTAGGTGCAAAATTATATCCAATATTAGCTCGCTGTCGTGTTAAATTATTATATGCTGTTAAAGGGTCATGTTCATTAATCTGAATAAATGAATAACTGATATCAAAATTGGTAATGTCGTATATTTTTGGTTTTTTATTATTCGTTTTATTTTTATGAACATTGGTAAAATTAATTGTCTTGGTACTGTTAAATGTAACAGCAGCATTGCGTATCGAATCTTTTTGGATAGTTGATGTTGCTCCATTTAATTTGTCTTGCAGTTTTATATCGCCATCATACGGATCATACTCAGGCATACTTACGGATTGAGTGTAGCTTGCCAGAACAGGAATGGATATAGCGGCCTTCTTTGGTAACAATTTTCCCAACTCCAAATTAGCGGCTACATCAAATTGCGTATAATTATCCTTAAACCTTGCATTTATATCTTGCTCCAAAGTACCAAATCCAGCACTGTGCGTAGCTGCTGATGCGCTGACTGTCCCTAGATCGGCAAGGTTCATATCTACTTTTCCCGTGCTGGCATACCCGCCATGTTCATTAATGTTTAATAAACGTAATTCATCTACCCAAATTTGCCCACAGGCAAGTGGCGCATGTACATTTTGCACGCCAATTAAAACTCCCTCAACATCACCCAAATTAGGTTCTCCCATAATCGAATAGGTTTGACCGTTAGGTTGCAACTTGCTATAAATACGTCCTGTTCCCGGATATAAAAGATTTCTTTCCTCTTTTAATTTTGGTAGAATAGTAAGATCCAAATTAAGATTATTAATTGCCCGCCACAGCGTATCATTATACGCATCTGTATCCGGGTTTAATGAAGCTGCAGAAAGCGGAGTTAAATAAAGCGGTATTCGCACTTCATAATAATTATCGACAAAGTCAGAGCCTATCCTGACTACTGCTACCATATCTGTGTCGTGCAGATTGGCACCCAGTTTAGGATCTGCTTCGGCATGTATAAACATAGATAAATTACCGTAAGATCTAAAATCCCGTTGGGGAAAAGTTTCGAATGCTCCTCTTGAATCCCCTTGGCCAAGATCACAAAACTGAAGCGTCATACTTTGTTCATTCAATAATAAATTTACTCCATTATTACTTTGTACCTGCTGGCGTTGAATTTCTTTTGGAGTACGATAAGGAAATGGAACCCGCTGATCATTTTGTTCTATATTAACAGCACCAACTACAAATGAAGCAGGATCAGTAATTGCGTTATAGTTTCCCGTAGTATCAATATTGTATTGAAAATTTCTCCAGGTATTCCTTGATAACTGAAGTTCACCAAAACGTAATACAATACTATCTGAAAATCCTGTAAGAAACATTCTCATAAATCGAATAGAATTAAAATCAGGGCTTCCAACTCTACTGTTATAAGAACCAATGGGAATACGAAATTGGTACCAGGCTTCATCATGAGTCTTACCATCTGCTGTAGCAACAATTACTGATCTTCTGTCAACAATAAAATTAGATCCAATCTGCATGCTTGGATCAGAAGAATCAGCAATATTCACCATGTATTGAAAATATTGCTCAGCTTCATTCATGGTATTATCATTATTGATATCTTCCTTATCAGGATATAAGGTTGCTGCTGTAGAAATAGCACTTCCATTATTAATAGGCGAGTTGCCTTCAGGATTATTGAAATTTTTATATCGTGCCAAAATTCCATCGTTACTTGTAAAAGAAGGATCCAAATAATGTTTATAATCATCTAATGACGGATCATTTTCTACTGTTTGTAAAGCAGCAGGTGTTAAAACATTTTTCAATTGATTTATATAAGGTGCCCGCCATACTTTTTCACTATCATCACTTAATCCATCTAAACCAACATCCTGATATAAACGATCAGTAGGATCCGTACTAAATCCATTAACAGGCTGAACAGGATTAGCTGGCGATCTTCCCCAAACAGATGTATCTACTTGTGCAGGCACATTTGGGGTAGGCAACCCATTTTCATAAAAGAAATCACCGTCTTTTAATATATCTTCTGAAATATCACCAAGATTAAAATATAATTTTCCGGGAGCTGGATTTGTAGCCGAACTTATATACGGATCCTGCATCCAGAATTCGATATACTCTACATTAGCTGTTACAAAATCAGTTTGGTCAAGGCTTCGCATTAACCCTCCCCATCGGGTTTGAGGGTTCTTTAAAGTATTGTCACTATTAATATTGGTTGCATCATAATTATATGGTCCTTTATTTTTTGGATAATATGCCAGATCAAAAGTTACCAACTGGCTCTGACCAACATCAGTAGTTATTTGAGGAAATATTTCATTTTGATAAACAATGCGAGTTCGTGGATCACTTAATAATGCTGCATTATTTCCAATGGGATTATTACTTCCCTGAAATAACTGCAAATTAGGTTCAATCTGGTACCATGCTATTTTGGCTCTGTTCATTCCATAAGCAAGATTATCAGATAGACCCGCTTCTGGAAAAAGAACATTACCATTTTCATCCCTGGCACTATCTGGTGTTGATGCCAAAGCCCAACTAATAGCAGGAAAACGAAGATCTATTCCCGATTCACTACCTTCAAAATCATCAATATAAACAGCTCCTGCAGAGCCGCTACCAATTTGCGGGGCATGGCCCGGTTTAAAGTACGCACCTTCTGCATAAGCATTAATAGTAGTAGGTGTTGTTGTTTGATAATTAGGAAGTTTGTTTAACAATTTGGTGACACCCGGAAGATCTTTTTTCAAACTTGCATCAAGGCCATACATTGTATTTCGTATAGGATCTTCTCCATAATTTACAATGGTGAAGAAGGGTCGTTCACTCAAACGCACGATAGTGCCACCAATACTCAACTGTTCCTTTGCTGTGTTTTTAACCTGGTAATCCAATCTTAATCCCATATAACTTCGCTGCTGCAAACCAAACGTCGCATTATTCTCAAAGCTTACCTGCACAGGCAATCCTGCATTTAAGATAGCCTGGTTAATTATTTTAATTGTTCCCAGATCGTAATTAATATCGTAATCGGTTCCTTCTACCAACGTTTGTCCCCCTGCAGTAACGGTTACAGACCCACGAGGAATATTATAGCCAATGCTGATATCAGATGAACCTGAAGTACTTGCATTACCTTTCATTTGAAACCGGTTCAAATTAGGATATTGCATTGCTACTGCTTTTATAGAATCATACAAATAATAAAATAGGGTATCCGTTACCGTAGAAGGAGGCGCCCCGTTATAAACCTGATGGGCAAGATCACGGCCAAAAGGTTCCAGCACAGGAAATACGATCCTGCTGTATTGTGATATTACTGTATAACCTTCTACATAATCATAAATACCATCAGGCTGAGGATCAAGATTGCTATTCAGCTTGTCTAAATTTAATAATGAAAGGATAGGTGTTCCGAGGTTTTTATCGCCAAAAGGTACATAACGTTTGGCACCTAAACTTGGTTGCTCATAAAGTATATCCAATTTAAAATTTGCGGGGGTCAATGTACCATATCCAACAGAATAAACATTCTTCATCATCAATTTCCATATAGGTAAATCCGGGCGTTGAGATGTAGCTTTTAATAATTTCAAGAATAACACATTCGATGTGCCTGCACTACCTGTAGTTGTATCTGGTGGCACATCCTGCGAAAACTCACCTACCTGGTAAATCCTTCCGTTATATGAATACTGATAAGCGACAGCTAATACTTCATCAGACTGTAAAGGCTGGCTTAAAGAAATATAACCCACCTTGGCATTGAAAATATATTGAGTACTGTCTAATTTGCGAGCATATAATTTTTCAAAATCTTGAACAGGGGTAAGCCCGATACCTTGCAGTGCAGTTACTACTTGCGATGGTTGACGGTTTAAAGGATTACTAATTACTTTGCTATATAAATTATTACTAGCATTCGAAGGAAGTGCTACTCCTAAAGAAGTTACTATAGAAGAAGGCAAAGCAGTACTGTCTTCACCAAGATCAGCAAGACCTACAACTGTCCTGGCATTTGTTGTAGTACCTACATGATTGGTAACCCATACTTCCATTCGAAGTATCTGAACCTGGGAATTTACGATTGGCAGATTAGCTAAAACAGTATTATAATTATCTCTGAAATACTGAGCTAAAAAAAAGTGCCTGTTCTCTTCATAATCTGTCGCCATCAGATTAATTGCCTGCGCTGCAGCACCTCCTTGCAAACTTACACTTTGGCGTTGTGATTTTTGATTTGCCAAAATTCCAGTTACATATAATTTGCCAAACTGTAATTGTGTTTTTATACCAAATAATTGTTGAGCCCCTGAAATCAAAGTACTGCGTGTACTAAATGAAACATTACCAGCTTCAAAACGTTTTACTATTTCATCATCAACACCAGTATAATCTAATTTCAATTGATTCTCTTGTCCAAAATTTGCTAATGTATTATAGTTGATAGGGAATTTTAGTTTATCACCAATATTGGCATTTACATTTACCTGCGCATCCATGTTAAAATCGAGTCCGCCACTTTTCCTTGCAGCTTCTGGTAAGGTAGGGTTTTGAATATTCTGTCCCTGGTAACCGGCAGTAACGTCTACATTTCCTTGTGGTGTAATATCAATTTTACCATTACCAAATAAGCGATTAAAAAGATTGTCGTATAAAGATAATTTTGGTTGAACCACATTACGATTCAGCAGATCCATTGTATTGGCACGTTTTTTAAAATAATCCATTTCCTGCTGACGGCCAATCATTGCCCAATATTCATCAAACGTATAAGTAGTAGGTGTACGATAATAATGATTTCCTATTTTTTCATACACAGTGTATAAATGTGTTACTGGGTCGTAAGCAATTGAATCTTTAATGTTGGAAGGATCATTAAGATCGTAGGTGTTTTTTTCTCCGTTACTTAGATAATCACCTCTTCTATCTTGTATTGGGAATGGAAGACTAGTATCAATAGGGCCAGTTGTATCAACAATAGAATGATTAGAGAAAGAATTAACCGCATTATTTTTGGCAGATAATGAAGACGAAAAAATAACCAGCAGTAGCACCTGCAGCAAAACAAACTTCAACGAAATTGAAACCAATTTTCTTTTAAACAGCATCCGGTAATTCAGTTAACGTAGAATTTCTTTCATATCGTTTTCAGGGTTTTTTTAATTAGTTCTTCCAGATTTGTAATGTGAGGCTCTGCTAATAATATTTTTTGTACAGATGCCTCTGCCAAAGGACGGGATATACCAAGGGCTATTAAAGCATTTAACGCATCCGGCTGTAAAGAATTGCCTGATACAGCAGGAAAATTATTATCTGCAAACGCCTTGCCCATTTTATCCTTAAGCTCCAGAACTAACCGTTCAGCTGTTTTTTTGCCTATTCCTTTGATGCTTTCCAACAGCTTTACGTTGCCTTGAACAATTGCCCGACTTATTTCAATTGGTTTCATTGAAGACAACATCATCCTTGCTGTTGTTGTTCCAATGCCCGACACAGCTATCAACTGTACAAACATTTCTTTTTCTGCCTTATCAAAAAAACCAAATAATACATGGCCGTCTTCCTTAACCTGCAGGTAAGTATATAACCTGCCTTGTTCAAGATTTTGTATATGTGAATAGGTGTTAAGACTAATATTAACTTCATACCCAACACCATTAACGTCTACATAAACCTGTGCCGGATTTTTATCAATAAACTTTCCCTGTAAATAAGCGTACATAATTACAATTGCGGCTGGTAGCGAAAATATGAATTATTTACCACTGAAAGCGTTAAATGAAACGATTGCTATTTAATGTATTTTTGCACACTCCCTTAATAACGCTATAAGTTAATAAGGCTAATTGATAAATATCTTTGAAGCTATGCAAAAAATAACCGCTGCTATTACTTCTGTAGGTGGATATGTTCCCGAGTTCAGACTTACCAATGCGATACTTGAAACAATGGTTGACACCAATGATGAATGGATAAAAAGCAGAACTGGTGTAGAAGAAAGAAGAATTTTAAAAGGCGAAGGACTTGCAACTTCCGATTTGGCTGTTCCTGCTGTATTGGAGCTTTGCAAAAAACGTGGTATCTCTCCTGAAGAAATTGATTGTCTTATATGTGCTACGGTTACTCCCGATATGGTTTTTCCTGCTACTGCAAATATTATTTGCGATAAGATTGGTGCTGTTAATGCATGGGGTTATGATGTAAGTGCTGCCTGCTCAGGGTTTTTATTTTCATTAACGACTGGTGCAAGTTTAATTGAAAGTGGAAGATATAAGAAAGTAGTAGTTGTTGGTGCAGATAAAATGAGTGCTATTGTTGATTATACTGATAGATCAACCTGTATTTTATTTGGCGATGGAGCTGGTGCTGTTTTACTTGAACCAAATACTGAAGATGAAGGAATAATTGATAGCTTATTAAAAAGTGATGGAAGTGGACGAAATTACCTTCACATGAAAGCAGGTGGTTCATTAAAACCAGCATCTGCAGAAACTGTTTTGGCAAAAGAACATTATATTTTTCAAGATGGGCCACCCGTTTTTAAAGCTGCAGTAAAAGGAATGGCAGATGCGGCTTATGATCTTTTGCAAAGAAATCATTTAACTGGAGATGATATTGCGTGGCTTGTACCGCACCAGGCTAACAAACGAATTATAGATGCTACTGCAAACCGTATGGGCTTATCACCAGATAAAATAATGGTTAATATACAACGTTATGGCAATACTACTGCAGCAACTATTCCTTTATGTTTATGGGATTGGGAAAAACAATTGAAGAAAGGAGATAAAATTGTATTGGCTGCTTTTGGTGGAGGATTTACATGGGGCGCTACTTTAGTTAAGTGGAGTTATAATACTAATTAGGTAATGAAAGAATTAAATATTACAAAGCGCATATTAATTATTTATTTCTCATAAATAAGTTTTGCATTATGTTCTTGATAAGTAGTTTTATTATCTAAGGAGTCATATTGGCTTCCCCCAATTTTAATAGCAAATAAACTATCAACGAACTTTTCTTTTTTAAAAAAATACTCCTTATGTATTATACTGTCACTTTTAATTAGAGTTCCATTTATTGAAACATAATCAATTTTAATTCTACTTTGACAATGGGGAGGATTAGATACTAAAAGTAGAATATCATAAGAACGCTCATTTTCTTTCTCAGGACTATCAACATATGGTCTAATAGAATCAACAAATATTATAGGTCTCAAATCTTTAATCAAATTACCAGTACTATCATATTTTTGTAAGTCTCTGTTATGTTCATCAAAGTCAAGAAATCCATAATAATTTATTTTACTCTTCTTATCAAAGCCAAAGACATCTCCCATTTGTGTATCATTTAGAAAAAAGTTTTTAGTATATAAGGCACCATCCTTGTATTCGTATTCAAACCCCTGCATTACCCCTTTAACATAATTAGTTAATCCATAAATTTTCCCGTCTTTATTATAAAACTTAGTTTCTCCATTTAAAAATCCTGAATCATTCCTTTCTTCAATTTGTTCAATATTGCCGTTTTCATAAAAGTAAAACATAGCATCTACTGGTATGGTATCTTTTATAAACCATCCTTTACTCATAAGCTTTCCAGATTTGTAATAGGTCTCTTTAAATACTTTTTTACTACCTATTTTACAACCTATAAAAAATAAGATTAACCCCGTAAACATTATTATAATAAGCTTATTCATTATTTTTTCTTTTTTGTTGATGGAGCTTTTATTTAAGAAATAGCAGGTAATCTTTTTGTACCACTATACAATTCATATTCAAACAAACGGCAATCAATTTTACTTGTAAAAAATTCAATTCGTCTGCTTGGTTTTAATCCTATCTTTTTACCTAATTCAAGATTACCTGTAAAGATGTAACCTGTATAACCTTTACAATTCTTTTTCATAAAATCTCCAATAGATTTATACACTTCCTGCAATGCAGTTTCCTCACCAAGACGCTCTCCGTATTCAGGATTAAAATAAATAACACCACTTTCATTTTCGGGAATACGTGTATCTCTAAAATCACAAACAGCAAATTCAATTAAATCTGCAACGCCTGCTGCACCAGCATTTATTTTTGAAACATTGATTGCATCTATACTAATATCTGTTGCAATAATTTTTAATCCATCTACATTTATTATTTTTTCATCTAATTTTTTACGTTGAGTTTTATAAATGTTTTCATCGTAACCCGTTAAATGCATAAACGCATAATTGGAACGATACAATCCCGGCCTTCGGTTAGTGGCTAATAATGCTGCTTCAATTGCCAATGTAGCAGAACCACACATTGGATTTATAAAAGCAGATCTTCTATCCCATTTTGTAGCAAGCAATGTGGATGCTGCCAATGATTCCAGCATCGGCGCCCTGCCGGGGATCCTTCTGTAGCCATGCTTTGAGAGTGTTTCACCGGAAGTATCTATAAAAATTTCCGCCAATGATTCTTTCCAGTATAAATGAATCACGGTTTTATCCAACTCTGATCCTGAATTAGGACGCTTGCCCATTTTATTCCTGAAACGATCTACAATTGCATCTTTCACTTTTACATTTGCAAACATTGTATTATTGATCGTTGGGTTGCTTACGTTACTGGTAATTGAAAAATATCCATCTGCATTAAAAACATCTTCCCACGGAAGTTGCATCAATGATCTATACAGATCATCTGCATTATTAGCATTGAATTCTTTTAAAGAAAATAAAACCTGGCTGGCACAACGAAGGTTTAAGTTGAGAATGATGCAATCTGCCAATGTTCCTTTTAATTCTACGCCTGTTTTAAATATACGAACAGGTTTAAAACCTAATTCAATAATTTCCTGTTGGAGATATGGTGACAAACGATTACTACAAGTAACAATGATGCGATTGATTTCTTTAAATAATTCCATAAAGGTTGAAATTAATTGATTGGCGTAAGTCTGCAATAATTTTTTTATCTTACTAAAACATTGTATTGAATCACTCAAAAAATTATTACCATGTATAATTGTGTATGGAGCTTTGATATTGTTTTTGGAAAACAAAAAGAAACATTGGATATCATTAAAGCATGGGGAGCCGAAAAGTTCCACTCCTCACATTTCAAAGTTTCTATAAATCGTTTAAGTGTGGGACATATTGGCGAATCGCCTTCGCATGTGGTAGATGAATATCTATTTGAAACGATTGCTGATTTTGAAAAAGCATTGAATGATATGCGACAACCTCAGTTTAAACAATTTAGCGATGCTATTATGCCTTACATTGTTCCTGCTTCGCAAAAGTGGACGGTGTATAGAATGATTGAGTGAGAAACAGGAATCTGTAGTAGTAGTTTTATTTTTTTCGGTAGCGTTTCCCTGGGCTTCTTTTGTGATGGTAAATAGCTGTTATAAAAATCAATTGTTTATCTGTTTCAATAGTATAAATGATTGTAAAAGGATATTTCTTTAAACCTAATTCATAATAGTTTTTATATTTATTGCGCCATCGTTGCGGATACTTACATATTAATTGCAGTGCAGCATCTACAGCTAATATAAAATTAGTTGCGGCCCGTTCACTTCTTTCCAAATACCATTGTACAGATATTTCATATTCCCTTTGGGCTTCTTCCTGAAGAATATAACCGTAAATCATTTCTTACGATTTGCCTTTAAGATCTTCTGTATTCTTTTTTTACTTTCTTCGGCTGTAACCGTTTTTGATTTCCCATTTTTATAATCAGCATAACGTTTATCCAGTTCTCCTTTTAATTCATTTGTATATTCAACAGTATTATCTTCAACCTCTTTTGCTATTATTGTATAAATAGCCTTAACTTTTTTATCGGTTGCTACTTCAAGGTAAGTATGCAATTTCTGACGTATTACTGTTGTATTCATAACCTGATTTGTTTCTACAAATTTAGTTTTATTTTTTATTGAATATTGCCTAAATAAAGTTCATTTAATTAATTCTCCCAATATTCTTTTCCTTCTACATCAATAAATCCAAGTTTATTATTCAAACAAACTTTTATCAATTGCCCGTTACTGAAAGTAAAATCTTTATCTAACCGGGCATTAGGATTATATTTAAAGATGTTTGTTTTGTTTTGCTTTTCAACTATCCAATCGTATTTGCAGGGTATAATTAATTGTCCTTTATTATTTATAAATCCCCATTTGTTATTGATACATACTGCTGCAATGCCATTATAAAAGCCTGATGTATTCTCATATTTAAATTCAATAACTTCATTACCAGCTTTATCAATAAAACCCCATTGATCATTCAATTTAACTGCTGCTAAACCGTTGTCATCTTCTTCATGTAAAGATTTAAAAAAACTAATCACATCTTCATATTTAAAATCAATAACAGCAATTCCATTTTTATCAATAAAGCCCCATTTCTCATTATGCTTTACTGCTGCCATTCCGTTTGAAAACGATTTTGCATCTTCATAAACAAACGCAGTAGCATCTTCAAACTCAGTATTAATAAAACCCCACCTGCCTGTTTCATCTGCTTTCTTATCCATTGGTTTTTGAACAGCAGCCAATCCTTCAGAACAACTTTTAGCAGCCTTATAAAAAAATTTATTATTAACGATATTCCCTTTTTTATCAATAAACCCATAACAAGCAGCTTCAGGAATTTGTATCAACCCTTTATTATATCGCTTGCTGGCACCAAGACTTTCCTTTAAACCAAAAATACATACAGCAAACCCTTCTGAATAATTATGAATATGATCAAAAATGAACGGGAAGACACGATCACCATAACTACTAACTACGCCCCATTTATGATTCCTGTTTACAGGCAATATTTTTTCACGCTCTCTATCTCCATCTGTCAGCAAAGCGCAATCTTCAAACTCACATTTTGCAATGTACCTGCCCTGTTCATCAATTACTCCAATCTTTATTCCCGAAAATTTCTTAAGTGCAACCTTTGCAAAACACAAAGCTTTATCATTGCTATACGCTGTAACCCAAAGATATTTGTGGCTAAGCTTTATTGCCTTCTCTCCTTTTTTATTTACGTAGAATTGTATTTTACCAACAAGCCCATCTTCTTCTACAATTGCAAGTTCTTCATTTAAAGCCGGTACATCAGCAAACACCGAAGCATTCAAATACGTACATGGTATCACTATTTTTTTATCTGCTGAAGAATAAAAACCCCATTTATCTTTTTTACGATAGGGAATTAAAAAATTACTGGACATAATATCTAAGTTATAATTTCATTCGCAGTAAATATACGCAACTCGGTAGTGACGCAGTTTGAAATTATTTAAATTGTGATAATAAAATCTGTCGCCGACATAACGCAAATGCAATATTGTGCGAATATTGTAGTTACATTTGTTATATTTATTTTAAAGTTTACGTCTAATGAAAACCGTTTTTCAATCAATTATATTCGGTTTTTTGTGTTCGCATAATTGTTTTAGCCAGCGAACCGAAACTATAAAAGTTAGATCAGGAGAGTATCTATCGAACGCTATTTCTGATAGTGGGATATTTCGATTTACCTCATTTACTTTAGGAATGGTTGTTAAAAATGATAGTACTAGTTCATCAGCCAAATTTAATTTTAATCTAGTTACCGGGGAAATGTTATTTATTAACAATAATGGAGATACTATAATTATTACAAATTCTAACGAAATAAATTATATAATAATAGGAAATGTCTTTTTTTATTATCGCAATGGGTATAAAGAAGTAGTAGCAGACCAAGATTCTTTTAAACTAGCATTAGATTATAATTTTAAAATTGGTTATGAAACTGTTGGAGCATATGGTCAACCAGTTGGGGCAGAGAGGGTTTACACTGTGCCTTATGTTACTATATATCTGGAGCCTCTAAGCGTTGCACAAAATGCGATTGTCACAAAAACAACGACTTACTACATTTTAAATAGAAATGAGTTACCTCAAATTGCAACTAAAGAGAATTTTTTAAAAATATTTAATTCTAAAGAAATTGCAATTAATGAATATATAAAGGCTAAACATATTAAATTCAATAAATTAAAGGATTTGGAAAGTCTGTTCAATTTTTGTGCTACTCAATAACAATCAAGCACTTTTTTACATAATTATTTGTTTTTAGCTATCTTCTTATATGAGCCACGTTTCTTCGGTGCTTCAACCACTACTAAGTTAGCAATTTCTTCTTCGCAGTGTCTCCTCATGAGCCTTGTGCGGTAGGTAGTAACGCTACGACATTCGCAAACCTCAATTTACTCACCCTAAACCTCATTTCGTTCCCACTTGTTTAGTGAACAAACTCATTCTACTGACCGCCACATCCAATTATTTTGCTCTTACATTCATTTATTTGACCACTACATCCATTTATTCTACTCTTATATTCATTTGTTTGACTACTACATCCATTTATTTGACTCTTACATTCATTTATTCGACTACTACATGCATTTATTTGACTCGTATACTCAAATTACTGACTCTTACATCCATTTTACTGACCACTACATGCGTTTTACTAACTCTCATATCCATTTTACTGACCTCTATATGCGTTTTACCGACTCTTATATCCACTTTATTGACCACTACATTCGTTTTACTGACTCTTACATCCATTTTATTGGAATTCATCTCCTCTCCAGAGACTTTCAAACTTATAATAGTGGGCGTTTATGCCTTTGCAGCTAAGATCGAAAGGCATTTTTCGAGGCTCAACTTCCATTCGGGGATAATTATACCAAAAGTTTGCCTGATCTTAGTCGTATCCAGCACTGAGTAGTGCGGTCTTTTGGCAGGCGTAGGGTATTGAGCCGTAGGTATGGGATTAACTATACATTTACTGCCTGTTAATTCTTTAATGGCAACTGCAAAATCGTACCATGTTATCATTCCGGCATTGCTATAATTGAAAATTGATAATGGATAATTGATAATTGGGCGTTTAGCTATTATAATACTCATGATCGCTGCTGCTAAATCGGCTGCGTAAGTCGGACATCCATGTTGGTCACTTACTACATTAATACTTTCTTTTGTACTCATCAGCCGCAACATTGTTTTTACAAAGTTGTTACCAAAAGATGAATACACCCATGATGTTCTTATAATAATAGTATCCGGGTTATTTGCAATTGCAAGCTCTTCTCCTTTTAATTTAGATGCTCCATAAACTCCAATCGGGTTAACTTTTTGATCTTCTTTTATTGGTTCAATAGCAGTACCATCAAAAACATAATCGGTGGAAATATGTATGAATTTAGTGTTGTACAATTTACAAACAGAAGCAAGATTACCAACGGCATCAGCATTAATCAGAAATGCTTTCTCCATTTCTGACTCTGCTTTATCTACTGCCGTGTATGCGGCACAGTTAATACAATGATCAATAGGATAATTATTAAAATAGTTTGTTACTTTTTCAACATCATCAATCGGCAGTTCATCTTTGGTAACAAATAAAAATTTGTATTGCAGATAAGATGCAGATAACGCACGCAGTTCGCTTCCCAACTGTCCATTAGCACCGGTAACCAATATTGTTTGTTGATGATTATCCAAAGACAAAATTGTTTTTACAGTCTGCCAGTGATGGATGTTGTTGATCTCTTTCTGCAACTATAGCTTTATCATCAGGCACACCCCAATCTATGCCCAACGCAGGATCATTATATACAATTCCACCTTCACTTTGTTTATTATAAAATGCATCGCATTTATAAAAAACCTCAGCCGTTTCACTGATAACGGCATAGCCATGAGCAAAACCTTTAGGCACCAATAATTGTTTTTTATTTTCTGCAGATAATTCTATACTAAATGATTTCCCATAAGCAGGAGAGCCTTTGCGAATATCAACCGCTATATCTATAATAGCACCGCTTAAAACCCTTATTAATTTTGTTTGCGAATAGGGGTCAAGCTGGTAGTGCAATCCACGAATTACTCCATAAGAAGATTTTGCCTGGTTATCCTGTACAAATTTAATATCAATGCCATCAGCAGAAAATGTATTTGCATTATAACTCTCAAAGAAATAGCCACGGCTGTCTTCATGCACTACCGGTTCAAATATCAAAAGATCAGGAATATCAGTTTTTATAAAAGGCATCTTTTTAATTGATAATTAATAATTGAGAATTGACAATTTGTTTTATGCTTAATGATAATTTGATTTTAATGAATGACTTTTTAATTTGAAAAAATTATCAATTATCCATTTTCAATTATCAATTGTTTAAAGTATTCAATTGTATCTTTTAATCCATCTTCAAACCGTTTTGTTGGTTGATAGTTTAATAATTCTTTTGCCAAAGATATATCAGCTAATGAATTTCTAATATCTCCTGCACGAGGTTCTCTAAATGTAGCTTCAAAATCGCTATTCAAATATTCTTGGCAGGCATTATATAAATAGTTCACTGAAAAATTTTCTCCTACCGCTACATTATATACTTTATTAAAAGCATCTTTATTATCCGTAAGCATTCCACGGATATTTATCTGCACTGCATTTTCTACAAAAGTAAAGTCTCTTGTCTGTTCTCCATCGCCATTTATATACACAGGCGTTTTGTTCAATATACCTTTTACAAATAAAGGTATAACGGCTGCATACGGTCCATCAGGATCTTGTCTTGGGCCAAATATATTAAAGTATCGAAAGCCTATCACGTTAATATCATACACATTGGCAAAAACAGCAGCATACAATTCATTTGCTTTTTTACTAACTGCATAAGGCGATAAACAATTACCTGTTTTGCTTTCTGTTTTAGGTAATGTAGGCTCATCGCCATAAACAGACGAAGAAGAAGCGTAAACAAATTGCTTTACATTATTATCAACAGCAGCTTTTAATACATTTACAAAGCCGCCAACATTTACATCATTGGTATAATATGGTTCTTTGATAGAACGAGGCACAGAGCCAAGCGCCGCCTGGTGATTAACGATATCAATACCTTCAGATGCTTTAATACAGGTATCAAAATTTCTTATATCGCCTTCAATAAATTCAAAGCCATTGTATTTACTTAGAATATCAAGATTTGTTTTAAAACCATTTATCATATTATCCAGCACACGAACTTTCTTAGCTCCATTCTTTAATAAATATTCTGCAATATGGCTACCAATAAAACCAGCGCCACCTGTAACAAGGAAAGAGAGATTGTTTATTTCTTTACCTCCAACCCCTAAAGGGGAGTTATTCAACTTTTCTTTTCTTTCCTCGATCATTTCATTTAGAGGTTTATATCTTATTAATTTTTCTTTTCAAACACCCCCTTTAGGGGGATAGGGGGGTTACAGACTCCAATACGTCCTGTTCTTTATTTTATTCCGATAAATTCCTTTCAAATCAGCAATAATAGCATTTGGTTTGGTGATACTGTTAAAATACTCTTCATCTAATTTTTTTAAAACTATTATGCGGAACCGTTATGATGACTGCATCATAATCATTGCTAAGAACTGGTGTTAATTCAAACCCATACTCATGTTTTAATTCATTACTATCCGCATGCGGATCGGTTACATGCACATTCAATGAAAATGCTTTTAATTCCTTCACCACATCAGCAATTTTTGAATTGCGTATATCACTTACATTCTCTTTAAATGTAGCTCCCATCACTAATACTTTAGCATGTTTTACATTTCCATTAAGTTTAATAATGTGTTGTAATACTTTCTTTGCCACATGTCCCGCCATGCCATCATTGATAACACGCCCTGCTAAAATAACCTGGCTATCATAACCTAATTTTTTTGATTTGTAAGTAAGATAATAAGGATCAACACCAATACAGTGGCCACCTACAAGGCCTGGTTGAAATTTTAAGAAGTTCCATTTTGTTCCGGCAGCTTCTAATACTTCATACGTATTAATATTCATTTTATCAAAGATGATAGAAAGCTCATTCATCAATGCAATGTTCAGATCACGCTGTGTGTTCTCAATAATTTTTGCAGCTTCAGCAACTTTAATGGATGAAGCTTTATGTACACCTGCAGTAACTACCAGTTCATAAACTTTTGCAATAACCTCCAATGATTCACCATCACAACCGCTTACAACTTTTACAATTTTAGCAAGCGTATGTTCCTTATCACCTGGATTAATTCTTTCAGGAGAATAACCAGATTTATAATCAACAACATTTTTTAATCCTGATAATTTTTCAACAATAGGTAAACAATCTTCTTCTGTACAACCAGGATAGACGGTACTTTCGTAAACAACATAATCGCCTTTCCTAATTACTTTACCAACAGTTTCGCTTGCTTTCAATACAGGCGTCAGATCAGGAAGATTATTTTTATCTACAGGAGTGGGAACAGCAACAATAAAAAATGAAGCTTGTTTTAAAACTTCCAGATCATTGGTAAATTCAATATCACTTTTATCAAAAGCTTCTTTACTTAATTCATTGCTCGGGTCAATTCCCTGCTTCATCATCTCCACTCTTTTTGCATTAATATCAAAGCCAATCACCTTGATTTTTTTTGCAAACTCCAACGCGATCGGCAAGCCAACATAACCCAAACCAATAACTGCTAATTTCTTTTTCTTATCAAGAAGCTCCTTGTACATTACTCTTTTAAAAATTATTTTGTTACCAACATCAGCTCTTTATTCAACATCGTTGTGAACTTGTTCTGTTATTTTTTTCTTTTACTAAAAGAAAAAAATAATCTCACTTGTACTTAATATCTTTATTCAACTTTTATTTTCTGCTTTCAAACTCTTTAGGAAGTTTATACAGTTCATCTTTAGGGAGAGATTTAAAATATTCGTAAGTAATTTTCAAGCCTTCGGCTCTTTTTACTTTTGGTTGCCATCCTAATATTTCTTTTGCTTTGGTAATATCCGGTTGACGTTGTTTAGGATCGTCAGTTGGCAAAGGTTTATAAACAATTTTTTGTTGTGTTCCTGTTAGCTTAATAATTTCTTCTGCAAAATCCTTTAATGAGATCTCATCAGGGTTACCAACGTTTACAGGGCTAGCATAATCACTTAATAATAATCTATAAATACCTTCTACCAGATCATCAACATAACAAAAACTTCTTGTCTGGCTGCCATCACCAAAAACAGTCAGGTCTTCACCACGCAAAGCTTGCCCAATGAATGCTGGCAAGGCTCTTCCATCGTTTAACCGCATCCGTGGGCCATATGTATTAAATATCCGAATGATCCTTGTTTCAACATTATGAAAAGTATGATACGCCATTGTGATCGCTTCCTGAAAACGCTTTGCTTCATCATACACACCACGTGGGCCAACAGGATTTACATTACCCCAATATTCTTCATTTTGTGGATGCACTAATGGATCACCATATATTTCACTCGTACTCGCAACTAATATCCTTGCTTTTTTTGCCAATGCAAGTCCTAAACAATTATGTGTTCCAAGCGAACCAACTTTTAATGTCTGAATTGGAATTTTTAAATAATCGATTGGACTTGCAGGAGATGCAAAATGTAAAATATAATCCAAATGCCCGGGAACATGAATGTATTTTGAAATATCGTGATGATAAAATTCAAACTCTTTTAACTTAAAGAGATGCTCAATGTTTTTAAGATCGCCTGTTATAAGGTTATCCATCCCCATAACATCATAACCCTCTTTAATAAACCTGTCACAAAGATGAGAACCAAGGAACCCGGCAGCGCCGGTTATTAAAACTCTTTTATTTGCCACTAATTAAAAAAATTAAAGCTGATAAATATAATTACGTAAATGTTAATTGACTACTTTTCTACCTATACTTTCATAATGGAAACCCAGTTGCGCCATTTGCGATAAGTCGAATAAATTTCTTCCATCAAAAATTACTTTATCTTTCAATAAAGAAACCATTTTGTCAAAATCAGGTGTTCTGAATTCACTCCACTCAGTTGCTATAACCAATGCATCAGCATCTTTCAAAGCATCATATTGATTTTCTGTAAAACTTATTTTATCACCTAACAATTGTTTTACATTATTTATTGCTTCCGGATCAAACGCTGCTATAGAAGCACCTGCAGCAAGTAATTCATCAATAATATATAATGCCGGTGCTTCTCTTATATCATCTGTATTAGGTTTAAAAGCCAAACCCCATAAAGCAATTTTTTTTCCTTTCAGATCATTTTTAAAGTAAGATTTCATTTTAGGGATAAGATGTATTTTCTGTTTATGATTTACTTCCATTACAGCCTCCAGTATTTTAAAATCATAATTTACTTCATTAGATGATTTTGCCAGAGCCTGCACATCTTTGGGGAAACAACTTCCGCCATAACCAATACCGGGAAATAAAAATCTTCTACCAATACGTTCATCACTGCCAATACCTTTGCGAACCATATCTACATCTGCACCAAGCTTTTCACACAATAGAGCAATCTCATTCATGAAAGTAATTTTGGTTGCCAGGAATGCATTGGCTGCATATTTGGTAAGCTCTGCCGATTTTTCATCCATAAAAATTATCGGGTTTCCCTGGCGAACAAACGGCGCATACAAATCATTCAATAATTTCTTTGCTCTATCTGATGAGGTACCAATGACAACTCTGTCCGGTTTCATAAAATCATCTACAGCTACGCCT